>Ga0307431_1000127_pt1 | contig 61943 bp, 66 predicted proteins | sample SalMarWE160170MG_FD_202155 | JGI IMG/M metagenome (GOLD analysis project Ga0307431, IMG submission 202155) | Salt marsh sediment microbial communities from the Plum Island Ecosystem LTER, Massachusetts, United States - WE1603-170 | ecosystem: Environmental > Aquatic > Marine > Intertidal zone >...
GGAGCCTAAACATTTGTCCTGCCGATATGGATAGGTGATTTACGATGAGCATGTTGAAAACGATAGAAGTGTTGTTTGAGACGTTATTTTCTAAGCCGATGACGGTTAAGTTTCCCTACGAAGCTATCGAAATTCCAGAGGATTATCGTGGAGAACATGAGCTTGACATAGACAAATGTGTAAGCTGTGGGCTCTGTGCTGAGATATGTCCCAATAGGGCTGTAGAAATGGTGGAGTTACCTGAAGAATACAAAGAGAAATATCCCAAAACCTATCCTCGATTAGATCTTGGGAAATGCTGTTTCTGTGGTCTTTGCCAGGATATCTGTCCGAGAAAATGTCTCAAGCTGACGAAGAACGTGTTTCTTGCCACTCCTGATCCTTCTGCGGTGATTAAGAATCCTATGCCGAAAGGACCTCAATAATATGGTTGTTACCTCCGGGACTGCACTGGGAGCAGTTATAGGCACGATAGGGCTTGCCGCCTTTGGGATCTTTTGTGGCCTATTATATAAGGGCTTTGATAGAAAAATCAGTGCTCACATGCAGAGCAGGATAGGACCACCGATAATACAGCCTTTTCTGGATGTGAGCAAATTTATGATTAAGGATTCGGTTCAGCCTGAGAGAGCGCTGGCTTGGCTCTACAATGCGGCGCCAATCGTATCTTTGGCTTCCGTGATTACTGTGCTTCTCTACTTGCCTTTCGGTGGGCTGACCTTCACCCCTATACTTTCTGGACACGGAGACCTTATTCTGGTTGTATATCTGCTCATCCTTCCCGCGTTGGCTATGGTAGCCGGAGGATTCGCCTCTTCCTCTCCCTTTGCCACCGTCGGAGCGCAACGAAAAATGGTAACCATGATGTCCTATGAATTCCCACTCGCTGTGGTTGCGATTGCCATTGCCTGGAAGCTAAATCAGCTTTACCCTGGCGAGAGCGTTTTTGGCCTCGCTTTTATCTACTCACACCCGCTGTGGGGCCATGTAGGCCCTGCCGGCATCATAGGTATGCTATTGCTTCTTTTTTCCATAGTCGTGGTTACACCGGGTCAATTGGCCACGGTGCCTTTTGATATTGATGAGGCAAGTCCGGAAATTGCCGAAGGCTTGACAGCTGAGTATTCAGGACGGAATTTCGCGCTTTTCTACCTTGCCGATGCCGCAAAGATGGTTGCAGTAGGCACTCTAACTGTTGCCTTGTTCTTCCCTTATGACCTATCTCCCCTCATTGGTATAAGCGGTCCTATTGGCTCATTTATAGATTTTGTGTTTTTCTTGTTAAAGTTGTTTTTGGTCACAATGTTGACTGTGACCTTGATCAGAACGGCGGTGGCCAGGCTGAAGATATCTCAAGTTCCCACCAGCTATTGGGGTTTTACCACAGCTATAGCCTTAGTCGGCCTTATATTACTCGTGGTACCGAACTAGCATAGCGAAGAATTGCCTTTCTTGATAAAATTTATATTTAATATTCAGTATGAATGAGGACCACTAATGATAAGCCTTCCTTTCTGGAATCCTGTCATCTGCATTATTGCATTTGTAATCTTGATAGCAATAGCCGGCCTTTTTATAAGTCGGGGGCAGAAAAAGTATAAGAAAGGAACTGCACAAACAGAGATTTTCCTGTCGGGCGAAGAGCCACCCGCTGTAGAGCAAAGACACATAAAGTCCCACAACATATATTGGGGTTTTTTCCAGACACTCAAGCAATACTATGACCCAACTGTAAGAGCGCATACGGGAATAATAAATGACTTTATCATCTGGCTTATAGCCATTGCAGCCCTGACTGCGGTGATACTGCTTATTGCATCGTTGACTTAGATGAAAAGGAGAGAATATGGGCTTTAAATCATTCAAAAGAGCGCTGTGGGCCTATCATCTTAATACAGGGTCGTGCAATGGATGCGATATTGAGATCCTGGCCACACTTACCCCCAGGTATGATGTCGAGCGTTTTGGCATAGTCCTCGTTGGCTCACCACGACACGCAGATGTGTTACTGGTGACGGGTCCGGTAACGAGGCAGATGGCTTCGAGAGTAAAGCGAATATACGAACAGGTACCCGACCCTAAAATGGTCATCGTAGTTGGCAACTGTGGTATAGAAGGGGATGTGTTTCATGAATCCTACAATTTGGTGGGGCCAGTAGACCAGATTATTCCGGTGGATGTTTATGTTCCCGGTTGTCCACCCAGGCCTGAAGCAATTATAGAGGGAGTGGCCAAAGCGTGGGTAAAGCTTGAGCAGGCTGAGAAGCAGGGGGTAACATAAATGGAAATGCTGAGCCCAGAGGAAATAGTTGATAGCTTCAAGACAGCTCTGAGAGATAGCTTTATTGACGCCAAAATCTATCAGCGCGAGGTCGCCGTCAAGAAGAATAAGTTCCGCAGCCTCTGGGTCGATGTGAAAAAGAGTGCCTTCCGCGACGCTGTCGAGCATATCTGCCACATCCAGAAATACCCCCACCTGGCCATCATCTCCTCGAGTGACCTGGGTTCTGAGGTAGAGCTCATCTACCACTTCACTCTTTACTATGGCTATCACCTGGAAGAGTTGAGCCTGGGGCTGCGGGTGAAGCTGCCCAAGAGTGACCTGAGGATACCAACAATTACCGACCTCATCCCCGGTGCTATATTTACCGAGCGCGAGACCCAGGAAATGATGGGAGTAGAAGTGGTCGGTATCCCGGATAGCAGGCGGTTGTTCCTGCCCGAAGATTTTCCCCAGGGAATCTACCCCTGGAGGACTGATGAGACAGGACCAAAGGACATGCTTAGAGTCCTGCCTGGGAGGCAGAAAAAATATGGCAGTGGATGAGACGAAAACAAGATACACCATACCCGTTGGGCCAATTCATCCCGCCCTGAAGGAACCGATTCGGCTTGACCTTAGCATTGATGGTGAGGAGATTGTGGATGTAGATGTCGTTGTAGGACAGGTCCACCGTGGCATTGAGTGGCTTGGTATGAATAGAAATAACCCCATCCAGAACATATATCTGGCTGAGCGGGTATGCGGCATTTGCAATATATGCCATCCCTTCGCATATGTTATGGCTGTGGAGCAGGCTATGGGAATCACTCCCCCGGAGCGGGCTGAATATATAAGGGTCATTATCGCTGAAATGGAGCGAATACATTCTCACCTCTTATGGGCAGGTGTTGCTGCTCACGAAATTGGCTTTGACAGCGTGTTTTATTTTGTCTGGCGTGTCAGGGAAGAAATAATGGACCTGATAGAGTATGTGACGGGAAACCGGGTCACTAAAGCTATGTTTCAGATTGGCGGAGTGAGAAGAGATATTACTGAAGAACAATTCCCCAAGATTAGACAATCCTTGGATTACTACAAGAGCATATTTGAGAAGTTGAGAGCCGTGTTCTTGGATGATCGGACGATACGAATGCGGACAAAGAATGTAGGTACCCTGAAGACCGAGGATGCTTTGAAACTGCTTGCAGTGGGGCCCACCGGCAGGGCCAGCGGCGTCCCCAAAGATGTAAGACAGGATCAGCCTTATGGTGGATATGCTGATTTAGATATTAAAGCCATTACCCCTGATATGCTCACCGGAACAGTAGTCGGCGATGTGTATGACAGAATAATTGTCCGATTGCTGGAGGTCAAGCAAGCCGTTGAAATCATAGAGCAATGCCTAGACGAAATGCCGCCTGGTCCTCTACTTTTCGAACAGAAGGTAGCAAAGCTATTGAATATGCTGACCAAAGCGGAGGGTGAAGGTATCGGACGAGCCGAAGCGCCTAGGGGCGAAGTTGTACATTATGTTCGGTTGGAAGCTGGCAGAGAGACCTTGTCCAACTGGAAGATAAGGGCCCCTACATATGTAAATCTGATGTCGATACCAGCGATACTCAAAGGCGGGCAGATTGCTGACGTTCCAATAGCCTTTGCCTCTATTGACCCCTGTATGTCATGCACTAATAGAGCTATCATTGTGGACTCAAAAACGAAGAACACATCACTACTTAGTTACAGGGAGTTGCACGAGCTCTCGGTTGAAAAAACAAAAAGGTTGGAAGCCGAATTTGACAGCTAATAGTCCAGCAGACATTGCAGCAATCATTGGCGGCCCGGTCATTGTGGGATTAGTTGGGACGCTATTTGCTCTGTTGTACCTCGGCATAGACCGCAAGCTGGTGGCGCATATGCAGGCGAGAGTGGGCCCACCCATAGTGCAGCCCTTCCGAGACGTGCGGAAGCTGCTCATGAAGGAAAGCATAATTCCCGATGGTTCTCTTAGCTGGCTGTTCAAGGCGGCCCCAATCCTCTGTCTGGTGGGGTCAGCTATACTATTCCTTTACATACCCATTTTCGGACAGAAGGCACTTTTTGAGGGCTTCGGTGATGCAATAGTGCTCCTATACTTGTTAGTAATACCTTCTCTGGCACTTGTGGTGGCCGGGTTCGCGTCGAGCTCGCCATATGCCACTGTGGGAGCGCAACGCGAAATGGTTATTATGATGAGTTACGAATTCTCCCTGGCGATGGCGATAGTTGCTATCGGCTGGCGTACCAGCTATGTTACTGGTGCCAATCCATTTGCGTTATCTACGATTGCTGCAAATCCGATATGGAATATAGCGGGCCCGGCTGGAGTCGTAGGAACACTAATGTTGCTCTTTGTTCTTCTAATAGTTACGCCGGCAGAAGTTGGCAAGATACCATTTGACGTGGCAGAAGCTGAAACTGAAATTGCTGGTGGGCTATTGGTTGAATATTCTGGTAGAAACCTTGCCCTATTCTATATCGCAAGCGCAATACGAGCTTTTGCCATGGCGGCTTTGATAGTAGCTTTGTTTTTCCCGTACAATCTCTCGTCTGTAATTGGAAGCAGGGTACCTGCTCTTGCAATAGTTGTGGATGGGTTGTTCTTCCTGGTCAAAGTCTTTGTGGTGATGTTCGTTTGTATAATGTTGATACGCGCTGCCATGGCGCGTTTCAAGATTGACCAGGCAAGTAAAGTCTATGTCGTCGCGATGTCACTCATAAGTCTTGTCGGTCTGATATTGATATGGGCAGATATGGTAATATGAGGCGAAACATATGGAAATAGTAAAGGTATTGCTAAGGCAGCTCGTTCAACCTCCGGCGACAAACAAGTTCCCGGCAAAATACGCTCCGGTATCAACCATCAAATTCCTGGAGAGGATTAAGGAAGGCAAACTGAAGCTAATACCACCAATCCCAGTACCTCCCGGGTTTCGTGGCAAAATTGCCTACGACCGGGAGAATTGCATCGGTTGCCAGCTGTGCTACAAGATATGCCCCACCAAGGCCATCGAGTGGTTGCCCGAGGAAAAAAAGGTCAAGGTGTTTATCTCACGCTGTTGTTTCTGCGCCCAGTGTGTTGATATCTGCCCGGTGAATACGCTGGCCATGACAGAAGAGTTTCTGCTAGCCACCTATGATAAGTACGCCGACGAGCTGGTAATCGTTGACAGCGGCGAGCTACCGGGCTCGGTGAAGAGAAAGAAACCAGCCGCCGGAGCCGCAGAGAAGCCAGCCGAGCAGAGCTAGCTCCTTTACCCCAGCAGCGGAATTTCAGCTATCCGTCCTTCCAGAATAGCCTCAGCCAGTCTCTTCACGCTTTTGCGCACCACCTTTGAAATGCCCCTGCCCGTCTCTGTCCGCTCAGGCTGCACGCCGACAAGCAGGACCTTTCCGCAAAATTCCTCTACATAAGATATAAACATGGAGAGGGGCATGTGGTGTGTAGAAAAGGACAAAACGCTGATTTTCTCTGGCGTGATTGTGCGCAGAGCACCGGGTGGTAAACCCATATCGGCGGCATCTACCAGTATCAATAAGTCAGGCCGGTGCTGGCGGATAACCGAAGTATAGCTTTCCGGAGCAGTGCCGGCGTCTATGGCCATAATCTCAACGGGGAGGAGAGTCTTGGCTCTGTGCCGCCCAGCACTCAGCGCCCTGAGTGCTGGGTTGAGCACATCCACCACGCAGGTGCCGGCGGCGTCATCACCGCCCAGCCAGTTGCCGATGCCCAGGACTATCGTGCCGCTCATCTGTTGTCCATAGCTGATTACTTTCGACCACGCTTACTTTGGTGAGCATTCTATTCCCATTTCGCGCCTCTTAGCAACAAGACGACGAGCGAGGACTACCAACTCTTTAGCCGTTGACGAGCCACTGCTGTGGATGTTAACATTCCTTGTTTATACTGGTGCGTCGGTGTGTGGGCTGCCTAGCTGAAAGGAAGTGGTATAGCGATTCACTTCATTAAAGAAATCATGGTGCCGTTGAAAAATCTCAAAACAAGGAGGGTCTCATGGCTTATGAGAATTTAATTGTAGAGCGGGAGGACAATATCGGCATAATCGCCTTGAACCGGCCGCCGGCAAATCCCATAAATCTGGCTGTGCTCGATGAACTGGATGCAGTCCTGACCGGGTGGGAAAAAGATAAAGCGGTGAGAGTCATAATCATCACCGGCGCCGGCGAGAAGGTATTTTCAGCCGGCTTTGACGTGAAAACAATCGGGACGCCGGAGGGCGAGAAGGCTGCAGTCAAGGGGCGGGAGGTGTTCAGGCGTATCGAAACCTACCCCAAGCCCGTAATCGCCGCTATGAATGGCTCTGCCTTCGGTGGTGGTTGCGAGCTGTCTATGTCCTGCCACTTCAGGATAATGGTCAACTCAGAGCGGGTTACAATAGGACAGCCCGAAATTGACCTGGGTATTATACCTGGCTGGGGCGGCAGCCAGCGATTGCCCAGGCTGGTGGGTAAGACTAAAGCGCTGGAAATGCTTCTGCTCAGCACCAGAATCAACGCTCCCGAGGCTTTGAGCATCGGGCTTATAACCAAGATGTCTCAGCCAGGACAGGTGATGAATGATGCTAAAGAACTCGCCGGGACGTTGGCAAAAAAGGCACCGATTACTGTACAGATAATCCTCGACATAGTAACCCGAGGACTCGAGACCACTACCGAGCAAGGCTTGAAAATAGAAGAGGAAGGATGGCACCGGGTAGAAAAAACGAAGGACGCCAAGGAGGGAATCAAAGCGTTCATCGAGAAACGAGAGCCGGTCTTCACCGGTGAATAGCTTTCTGCGCGAGGAGCGTCCCCGCTCTGTCATTGCGAGGAGCCCCGATGAATCGGGGCGACGAGGCAATCTCAGGCAGGGGCAGGGGATTGCCACGCCCCGACAAGTCGGGGCTCGCAATGACAAAGGTGGAAAGCAAAAAGGTTAAAGTGAGGGTCTCTAATATGAAGGTTGAAGAAATCAAGAAAATTGCGGTCATGGGGGCTGGTGACATGGGGCACGGCATCGCCGAGGTGGCGCTGCTTGCTGGCTACAAGGTGGCAATGCGGGACATCGAGCAGAGATTTATTGACAAGGGGCTTTCCAGAATCAAAGAGAGCCTGGATAAGCTCGTGGAAAAACAGAAAATCACCGAAGAGAACAAGAAGGCAATGCTGGCCAATATCCAGACCTTTATTGATATTGCCGAGTCCGCTAAGGACGCCGATTTTGTTATTGAGGCTGTTCCCGAGGTCATGGACCTCAAGAGGCAGGTTTTCCAGGCTCTGGATGCCGCCGCTCCGAAACATGCCATACTGGCTTCCAATACCTCCACTATGAGCATCACGGAGATCGCCTCGGCTACGAAGAGGCCGGAGCAGGTCGTCGGCATGCACTTCTTTAACCCGCCTGTCCTGATGAAGCTCGTCGAAGTCATAAAGGGAGAAAAGACAGACGAGGCGACAATGCAGCTGACATATGACCTGGCGTTGAAGGTGAACAAGACGCCGGTCAGGGTTGAGAAGGATTCCCCCGGATTTATCTATAATCGAATCACCGCGCCAACTCAAATCCTGCTCGGCCTCATGCTAGAAAAGGGCGTTGCTACCCCGGTGGAAATCGATGCCAAAATGAAAAAGGCGGGTGCGCCTATGGGGCCATACGAACTGATGGACTACATAGGGCTGGATGTCAGCTATCACATCGCTCGTAATTTTTCCGACAGGCTCTCTCGCGACCATGAGCCAGCCACCTGGCTCAAAGCTAAGGTTGACGCCGGCGAGATGGGGAAGAAGAAGGGGCAGGGCATTTACGACTGGGCTAAAGGCAGACCGGAGATAGACTTATCCAGAGCGAAAGAGGACTTCGACCCCAATGTCTTTACTGCCCTCCAGGTTAACGAGGCAACGAAACTACTTGAGGAAGGGGTAGTCAAGAGCCCGGACGAAATTGACAAGGCGATGGTTAATGGCGGCGGTGCGGCGCTCGGTCCTTTCCAGCTTGCCGGGGAGATAGGGTACGATAAATTAGCCAGGATATGCGAAGAGCTTGCCAAAAAGTTCGGTGTCAAAGTATTCGAGCCGACTGAGACGTTGAAGAAGGGGAGATTTTCTTAAAACCAGCCTGCATTATCACCAAACTTCATCCAAGTGCGAATCCCCTATAGTGAGCGGTACTGGACAACAGGTAGATTATCCGCTCCTTAAGTTTCGGATGATTTCTCCCCAACTAGGTCTTTTCCCGTACATAAGCAGGTAAACCCTGAAAGCCTTGACGGATAATGCTAAAGCCCCAATGATGGAGAGCACCATCACGGCTAAACTGACCGCCAGTTCCCAGGCGGCAATACCAGCTACGCCCAGCCTCAGCATCACTTCTATGGGAGCAGTGATAGGGAAAATAGTCAGCACTGTCCAGATTGGACTGTTGGGGAATATGAACAGTAAGGATGCAAACCAGAGGGGGACGAAGACGAGAAGCGCATAAATCATGGCCAGTGGTTGTCCCTCACGAGCGCTGGAGCTGATGGCGCCGACGCCTGCCGAGAGGGCGGCGAACAATAAATAACCCAGAATGAAATAGACTATCCCCAGCACCAGGAAGTTGGCCGGTAGTTGTATCGTGCCGAAAAAGCCGCCTATAGTGGATGAGGCCAGGTTTAAAAGGAGTGGTAACGAGGCCAGCCAGACGACCACCTGCACCAGTCCGGCGGCACCCAGCCCCAAAACCTTGCCGGTGAGTAGCTGCCGGGGGGAAACCGAGGAGAGCAATACCTCGATAAGGCGGCTCTCCTTCTCATCTCCCAGCCCTTCCACCATGTACAGGGAAGCGGCTTGCAGAGAGAGGGCCAGCAGAAGGCCGAAAATAGCGGGGATGATAACATTCCCGTATCCGCCCTGCTCGGTAGCCACCTCTCCCGTTTCAGTAAGCCTGGTCACCGTCAGGCTTAAGGGTTTTTCTACCAGTTCTATAGTATCTGGAGGGACCTTCCCCGTTAAAAGATTACTGGTGAGGAAATTCTTAATGACGGTGGCGATGGCCGGGGGCGTTTCCAGCTGTCTCTCCATAGTATAACGGTTAATTACCCCGGTTGTGAGATAATCCGATGGAATGACAAAATACTCGGCAACATCGCCGTTAATCAGGGCAGCCGTGGCATCACCAGGCGTACCAAAGCGGACTAGCTCTACATATCCCTGAGTAGTATACTGGTCGAATCCGCCGGCTTCATCGACATAGCCGATGGTGGTTGTTTCTACTATCGGTGGCTCGTCGGTTGATGCGAGCTGGAAAACACCTATGCCTATGAGGGCTAAGACCGGCACGATAAGGGTCAAAATGATAAAACCCTTCCTCTTTATCATGTGCAGGAATTCGTGCCGGAATATCAATAGCGTCTTATTCATGATTTTTTACCCACCTCCTTCAGGAATATTTCGTTAAGTGAAGGAGTGGCTACTTCAAAGCGGTTGATTACCATGCCATGGCTTATCAAATGCGCCAGAACCTGCTGGGGGGTTGTCGTGCCGTCCAGCATCAGCTCAGTGTAGTCTTTATGGGTTCGCTTATCGGTAACTCCCGGTATTTCTCCCAGCTCACCTTCAGAATCCAATAGCACCGAATTGCCTCTATATCTGGCCTTGATTTCCCTTAAGTCCCCGTAGAGGATGCCCTGCCCGTTGTTTATCATTAAGATGCGGTCGCATAGTTCCTCCACCTGGTTCATCTGGTGTGTACTCAGGATTACGGCTTTACCCTGGTTCCTCAGGTCGGCGAGCATTCCTTTTAATAGCTCGGTGTTGACCGGGTCGAGGCCAGCGAAGGGCTCATCCAGGATAAGCAGTTGCGGGTCATGGATGATAGTAACGATGAACTGGATAATCTGCCCCATGCCCCGGCTCAGTGCCTCAATCTTCTTATTCTTGCTGGCTAACATGCCGGTTTGAGTGAGCAGCTCGTTAGCTTTTTCTGCGGCCGAGTGCCTGTCCACACCCTTGAGCGAGGCGAGGTAGACTATAGAATCGAGGACCTTCAGCTTTTTATACAGTCCTCTTTCCTCGGGCAGGTAGCCAAGCCTATCCTTGGTAGCTTCATCCAGCTTCTCGCCGAGGATGGTCACCTCGCCCGAGTCCGGCTTGAGGATATCCATCATCATCCTGATGGTGGTAGTTTTGCCGGCACCATTAGGACCAATGAGTCCGAACATTTCACCTTGAGCCACCGAGAAGGACAAATCATCAACGGCGACCTTGTCGGTAAAGGACTTGACTACATTGTTGACTTCAACAGCAAGCATATCGGCAACTTCTTCCCAAATTCGCATTATATCAAATCGTCAATAGTTTCAGTCACATTATAATAGGTTGGGTTCTGTTCCCTTACGGTTGAAAGGAAATTGAAGCTATTTTTATGTTTTTTGTATCAAGGTTTAAGATAGGTGTGCCGCTAATCCGATGCCAAGAAAAACTAAAGCAACTCCAATGAAACCAAAACTCAGACGGCGTGTGATTTTTTGACCTATGCCACCGAGAATAAAGCTTATGCCAAACAGAGTAAAGTATATGCCAAGTAGAATCAAATATATATACGTAGCCCAATTTCCCGAATCCAACCATAGAAATACAGCACCAACTAAGATAGAGATAACACCTACTACAATACTAACCTTGCTGGCAAATTTAGTAGACACAGAGGGGAATTTAGCACTCCGAAAATCATATGTCAATCAAAAAAGAACGGAATCGGGCATACACCAAAATCGAACAGAACCATAGGTTGCTGAATACCAATAGCTTGTTCCGCCCAACTTTGAAATAACGAAAAAAACGCTAGCCCCAAAGGGCTAGCGTTGTCGATTTCCTTGGTGGAGGCGGGGGAGAGTTGAACTCCCCGTCCAAAAGAAGGTTGCCAGAATATCCTACAGGCTTAGTCAGCTATTTTTATCTCATCTAGCTTTAATCTGCTGACCGAATCCAGCCAGACCAGCCAATTTTTCTTAGCCAACCCTTATCGGCATCAGGATTGAAGCACCTCGATTTTTTCTGACACCCAATCCCAAACCTCGAGGAGAGCTCAGGTTAGATGTGACCCGTTAAGCGTAAACAGGTTCGCCAGTTATTTTTGCCACTTGTTTTATGAGGTTAGTGGCACCTCAGCCTGCAATTCTGTAGGCCTCCCCCTGTCGAACCCACGCGCCCCCATGTTCCAGCCTACCTTCCCATCACCTCCTTCTCTGTTTCAACGCCCGCTCTATTTCCCTGTCCGCGTCCCGACGGGCGATAGACTCCCTTTTATCGTAAACTTTCTTCCCTTTGGCCACCCCCAGCTCCACCTTAGCCACCCCATGTTTAATATACAGCTTAAGGGGCACTAAAGTCAAACCCTTCTGCACTACTTTGCTGGCAAGGATATCAATCTCTTTTCTATGAAGAAGAAGCTTGCGAGGTCTGATTGGCTCATGAGTGTTATAGCTGGCAGCATCGTAGGAGGCAATGTGGCTATTATAGAGCCACAGCTCACCATTTTCCGGCCTGGCATAGGCATCGCTCAGATTTACCTTGCCTGCCCTGATGGACTTAATCTCGGAACCTTTGAGAACAATTCCTGCCTCAAGGCTTTCCTGAATATGGTAGTCGTGGTAAGCCTTGCGATTAACAGCTATCACGCCGGAACCTTTTGCCATATGGCAATTTTAGCACCGGGACATAGGGCGAGCAATTTATGGTACATTTCCTGATAAACCCGGTGCTGTCCGTGAGATTGTCACGCGGAGTTTACCCTGAGCAAAGGGTAGCACTGACGATTCGGGTTGCTAAACGACAGCAGTTATTCCTTTTTCTTTAGCAAATGCCCTTGTGCGCTTGCTTACTTCGTCAGCTTTACTGAGTAGGTAGACCATGCCACCTAAGCCCACAAGGAAAATGGCAAGGCCGATAGGCGAGCCCCAATGAAACGCCAACCACATATCTATTTCTCCTCCTTTAACTGAATATTTAGTTTGGCGATTATCCCTTAAAGACAAGGGGAACTACAAAGAGTAAATAGACTTATCTACCCCCCGGATAAACTGTATGATATTCGTCGTGCCATATTAAATAGAAGGTCTGCCCATCCTTAACACCAAACAGCCGACACATTCCCTGAGCTTTCACTTGCCACAAATTATCTATCTCGCCATACTTGTTGATTATCCTCGTTTGAGCTCTGGATACAATATCCTTCAAGGGAACAGGGTGGCAATGGTCTTCTTCCTTTATCTGCATCCACGTCTTATCTTCATAATGCTGGAGATGTTTGAGGCATTTATTGAAGAATTTATTCATCTCTACACTGTTCCAACCCCACTCAGCCTCATCATAGTCAACATATTGGGAAGTTGCACGCCACTTGAATGTCTTGCGCTCAAGAGCGTTTACATCCTCAACACTAACAGGATTCTTATTTGTAGACGGATTGTATGCACTCTTGGGTCGTCTGTGGCGGCTTCTGTTGCGGGGCATAATTACAAGGAACTATAATACTCGGCGATAGCAGCATGGGTTATTTCTCTTGTGCAATTCTCGCCAGGTTTCTTTCCTTTGCGAGTCTCTTTCCATGGTTTCTCCAAATGGCTTAAATCGCTAAGCCACTGAGCTTCTCTATTACCGTAATAACTAAGCACAGAATCTACGGTTTCCTTTTCGTCCCTTGTTAGGTTGTCCTTATTGCCGATAGGAAGAGAATCTATCTCAAATTGTCCCCTGTGAATATTATATAGTTCTGGTACAACAGGGCCACTGGCCCAAGCCTGTATTTGTTCTGGGAATAGGGGTTTTGTATCCCATACAAGAGACCACGCTTGGCAGTAATACACAAGTTTCTGTAATTTCATAGTGGTCATTGGGCCTTGTTTGTGGAGATTATATTGGGCTACATCAAAGACATTAACCATTTTGCCTCCTCTGAATATGCCCTCTTGACATAATTATAACACTATAATCCCTAAAATGTCAAGGTATTATAGCACATCAGTTCTAATTATCTATGACAAAAATCGCTGGTTTTCGATATCTATTACTCGCCCATTTTAGGCAATTTGCCCCAATCCTCACTATCAGCTTTTAGGGGCATTTCCATTTAGTTCTATTACCAGATTGTATGTGCCGGCTTATATTGAAGTCAAGAGGGGCACCGCCAAAGAACCATTTCACAACAAGCTGATTTACTAAAGGACGAGGTTCTTTTAAAATGCAGTAGTAGGCAGGGTATTTTATTATAGAATATTATATGGAACGCTATCTATTGAGAAAGGAGCTATGCCATGAGCCGCGCCGATAGATTTTACCTATTCGCAACTGTTTTTCTGGTTATCGCCGCAATAGCTGGCGGCGTCATGCTGGCAGTGCAACACAGCCGAAGCCAGCCTGTGGAAATCGTTCTATCCCAAACAGAGCCTCCGGAGCTGAGCGGGGAGCTTTACATCAACGGCGCTGTGGCTAACCCCGGCATCTATTCCTTAAGGGAAGGTGATACCTTGCAAACGCTCCTTTCCGATGCTGGAGTCAAACCCGGTGCCGACCTCAGCCATATCGAGCTCTATATTCCACGAGAAGGCGAAGAACAATCTCTCCAGAAGATAGACATTAACCGGGCCGAGCCCTGGCTTCTCGAAGCCCTGCCCTGGATAGGCGAAGTCACAGCCCAGGCTATTGTGGATTACCGCAGTGAAAACGGCCTCTTCCAGAGAATCGAGGACTTGCTTAAGGTCAGCGGCATCGGCGAAGCGACATTTGAAAAGATAAAAGATTATATAACCGTCTCGGACTAGGAAGCCTTCCCCAAATCCGCTGGCTGGGTTACTTCTTTTTATTCCCTTGCTACCTGTAGGACAAGAATGAAACAGAATCCGCTCAAGATTGCAAATAAATCGACTCTTATCTCATCACTTCTTCGGGCCCTTCCGAAGATATTCAGAGGCGTTCTTCCGCGCTTTCTTTCCTGTCTTTTTGGCTGCTTTCTTCTGAGCCATCCGTCTCCTAGTAAACGCAATTCCCTTTGCGACATTATAGCAGCCCGGTAGACAACACACAAGAAACATAAGGTTTGAGGATAGCTTGAGGCTTTATCTCCAAATCCGCTGGCTGGGCTTGCTGCTATTCGCCTTTAGGCTGAGCAAGCCTCACCCTGACTGCGTGGAGGCGACCGCTGGGGTCGCGTGTAACCCCAAATTCCACTTCTTGCCCTTCTCTAAGGGAACCATAGTCCACCCCTTGAAGCTGGTTGCGGCCAAAGAAGAGCTCTTCTTCCCGCTCTGTCTTGATGAACCCAAAACCACGGTCTGCAATTAGCCGTTTTATTGTGCCCTTTTGCATGGAATGCCTCTCCAAATCTGCTGGCTGGGCTACGTTCATTTTATTCCCTTGCTATCTGTAGGGGAAGAATGAAATAGAATCCGCTCAAGATTGCAAATAAATCGACCCTTATCTCATCACTTCTTCGGGCCCTTCCGAAGATATTCAGAGGCTTTCTTCCGCTCTTTCTTTCCTGTCTTTTTGGCTGCTTTTTTCTGAGCCATCTGTCTCCTAGTAAACGCAATTCCCTTTGCGACATTATAGCAGACTGGCAGACAACACACAAGAAACATAAGGTTTGAGGATAGTCAGAGGCTGTCTCCAAATCCGCTGGCTGGGCTCGTCGTCACTAAAAGCCCAATTTCTCTTCAATGGCTTGCTTTGTTAACCTTTGCAATGTCGGCAATGCGCGCACTATTTCGGTGTGAGGAAATTGCTTCGTCTTTGCATGAATGTTATCTCTCAAATAAGTGTAGTGTGTATAATGATAGTTGCGGTATTGATCGGGCGGGTACATATTAACTGATGGCTCTTTCTTCTTAATCCAATCCGTCAATAGCCTCGTTTTGGCCTCCCCCTTGTTGCTAAACAAGAACTCTATCAACCTATACAGCAATATATACTTCAATGCTGGTGATTCGGTGCTGATTGCTTCTCTCCACATAGAAGTAACATCTTCGAAATCTATAGGATATACGTTTTCTAACCGGTGACGTAGTTCCTCGGCAGATTTTGAGTCAAGCTCTTTGACAACAGGTGGTTTAGTACGCATGCGAACCGTAAGATGTGCAAATATCATTCGCCTACCTTTAGCATCCACTGGCGGAGATTTCATCCCTGTCATGCTAACTCGTTCTAGAGAAACATCATGAAAGTAACCCAGGAGATTAGAGATTCTATCTAATTCAATCTCTGCCATATCTTTCACAGCATCTTGGTCATCTGTTTCTAAGTATATTTGCGCAGATAGGTTATCATCACTGTCAGAATTCAACGCAACTTGTGCTCCAGATGGTGAACTAAAGCTTAATGTCTCGCCCAATTTGAGCTTACTTGTTGGGTGAAACCTTAAGATGCCTTCAACTCTATATTCCATTGTTTTATCTAAGGTTTCAATCGACTGACCTACACATCAGACAAAGGTGTAGTTTGCCAACTAATTGTAATTATAGCACTTGCTGAACCTTCAATATAATTCCATTCTACCACAGAGATAAGCTGGTTATAGCTGCTTTGATATAATGCAAATGTGTGGCTTCTCTATGTTAGCTGTGCCTGGGTCGCCGGGATATTCCTGGGTTCAAAGCTTAGCCTGCCTCTGCTTGTCCTCGCCTTCGGACTTATCCCTTTCGCGCTCATACCCTTCCTCCCTAACAGCAAGAAGACCCTAATAGTAGCTGGCTTATGCCTTCTTGCCCTCTTCGGCGGCGGGCTTCACTTCCCGTCAAGCTTGCCTCCAGCAGATGAGCATTCCCTTTGCTTTTACAACGACACGGGGATTGTAGAGATTCAAGGTATGGTGGCAGAGGAGCCTGACATTCGGGATAGATATTGTCTGCTGACATTCTCTGCCAGCGAAATAATCGTAAATGGCGAAAAAGAAGAAGTAGCGGGTACCGTCTTAATCCACGTACCCCGATATCCCGCCTACCGTTATGGGGATATGCTTAAAATAACCGGAAAGCTGGAGACGCCTCCCCAATTTGAAGATTTTGACTACAAAAGCTACCTGGCTCGCCAGGGGATTTACTCCGCCATCTATTATCCCAGGGTAGAAGTTCTAGCCCGCGGCCAGGGCTTGAAACCTTTGCAGTGGATTTACTCTCTGAGGGAACGGCTCTCTGCTTCCTTAGCCAGAGCTTTGCCTGAGCCACAAGGTTCGTTGGCTCAAGGTATTTTGCTGGGCTTGAGAGGCAACATACCTGATTCCCTTTACGAAGCCTTTTCCAGGACAGGGACAGCACACCTGCTGGCTATCTCCGGCCTACATATCAGCATTATTATTGCCATGCTACTCAGCTTTGGCATTCTGGTCTTTGGCCGGCGGCGTTCCATATATATCTGGCTGACTCTCGCGCTTATATGGCTTTATGCCCTGCTTGCCGGGATGCATCCGCCGATAATTCGGGCGGCAATCATGGGAAGCCTGTTTTTAATAGCTGAATATCTGGGAAGACAGCGAAGCGCCATCATTGCCCTGGCGTTCGCTGCCGCGGTGATGGTAGGAGTCCAACCACATGTCTTGTGGAGCGTCTCTTTTCAACTCAGCTTTCTGGCTATGGCCGGTCTTATTCTCCTCTATCCTTACTTCCAGGCGTGGGGAAGAAAGGGCGTCGCTTCCTTATTTGGAACCAGAGAAAAGATGGCAGCCGCAGGGAGTATCGTAACCGACGGCTTTGCCGTAACTCTGGCAGCTATCGTGGCAGTTGGGCCGCTTATAGCTTATAACTTCGGCGTAGTCTCCCTGGTTGCCTTGCCAGCAACCTTCTTCTCTTTGCCAGCTCTGCCCTTTATCATAGTCACGGCAGCGTTAGTCGCCTTCGTTGGACTTCTTGCTTCGCTCGCGGCTCAAATACTCGGCTGGCTGGCCTGGCTTTTTCTCAGCTATCTCATTTTCGTAGTTCAAGTCTTTGATGCCCTACCCCACTCTTCACTAGAGGTAGCCACTATTCCCACCTGGCATATCTGGGGATACTATGCTATATTGGCGGGAGTTATAGCATCCCTCAACCACCGAAAACAGTTGGCTGATTTTTCCTCCAAGTTGACTTCAGGGATAAGGAAAGTCACGAAAGGCATTCCTAAACCTCGCCTCAGCTTTTCTACGAAATGGCTTATCCTTCCCATTTTGGTAGTAGCTATCCTGGTGTGGTCTGTGGCCCTGACCACGCCCGATGACAATCTTCATGTGAGTTTTCTTGATGTGGGACAAGGAGATGCCATCTTGATTCAGACGCCCGATGGCCAGGACATACTCATTGATGGCGGTCCCGACCCCCAGAAAATTAATCTGGAGCTGGGCGAGAAGTTCCCCTTCTGGGATAGGACAATAGACCTCCTGGTCTGCACTCAACCTCACGCCGACCATGTCACAGGCCTAGTAGAGGTCCTTCAGAGGTACAAAGTGAAGCAAGTGCTTGACCCTGGAGTATCTTATAATTCTTCCATTTACCGAGAATGGCTCAGTCTTGTTGAAGATAAAGGAATCGAATATAACATAGCCCGGGCCGGACAGGAGATTGATTTGGGCAGCGGAATTACTATAGAAATACTTAACCCTCTCGCAGAGTTTTTTCAAGGGACTAGCTGTGATATAGATAACAATGGGGTAGTGTTAAAGCTGGCCTGGAACAAAGTTAGCTTCCTGTTTACTGCCGACATCAGAGAAGAAGCTGAATTCGAGCTTATCGGGCAGCGGGCCAATTTGAAAAGCACTGTGCTGAAGGTGGCTCATCACGGCAGCGAGACCTCCACCAGCTCGCAGTTTCTGGCCGCGGTTGACCCTGAAGTGGCGGTGATTTCTGTGGGGGCGGATAACACCTTCGGCCATCCCAGCCCCGAGGTGATGGAGAGATTGATTGACAGGCTGGGCGAGGACAATGTTTACCGCACAGATGAGGACGGTACCGTCGAATTCATTACCGATGGGGATAGGCTGTGGCTAAGATTTGCCAGGAGCGAAGGGTTGTAACCCTCCCTGACCGCGTCCACCGCTCACTCCAGGTGAGCCGTATTGCGATGGTAGAAGTAGGCAGGGACCCAACTACAAACGGCACCCAGCTTTCTCCTTAATTCTGTCGGCAGCCCGAGATTGGCAATATTTTATAACGACGCTAGCCAATCCGGTATTTGCGGGCAAGTTTACCAAAGGCGTCCAGTGAGTTCTCTATAGTATCGTTGTCAACGCAGAAGGAGGCGCGGAAATAGCCGGGCGAGCCAAAGGCACTTCCTGGCACCACCAGCACCAGATGCTCCAGCATCTCCTCGACGAAGGCAACATCGTCAGCAATGGGAGTCCGCGGGAAAACGTAGAAGGCCCCTTGAGGCTTGACTATGGAATAACCCATCCCGCTAAGCGCGTTGTAGATGAGGTCGCGCTTTTTCTGGTACTCGGCAATGGAAACACTGACGCCCTGCAGATGGCGCAGCAGGTTCTGCATCAGTGCCGGGGCATTGACGAAGCCCAGTGTTCTGGTGCAGAAGGTCAAGCCGTTGAGCAGGTCTTCATGGTCGGCGCACTCGGGGTGTACCGCTATGTAGCCGATTCGCTCACCGGGCAGTGCCAGGTCCTTTGAGTGCGAGGTTATAGTGATGCAGTTGGCGTGGTGCTGCAGGGGGAAGGAGAACTTTATGCCATCGTAGACAAGTCGGCGGTAGGCCTCGTCGCTGATGATGTAGATGGGGGCACCGAACTGGGCCTCCTTTTTTCTGATGCTGTCGCTGAGAGCTTGAAGGAGCCCGGCATCGTAGACCGCACCGGTGGGATTGTTGGGGGAATTGACTATCACCACTCTGGTTCGGGGGCCGATGGCAGCCTCAAAAGCGTCAAGCTTAGGCAGGAAATGCTCGTCCGTGGGCAGAAGCTTGGGGATGCCCCCACAGTTTTCAATGTAGTTTGTGTATTCCACGAAGTAGGGCACAAAGATGATGACCTCGTCACCGGGATTGAGCAGGGTCATCAGGGCAACGTTGCAGGCACCGGCGGCACCACAGCTCATAATTATGTCATCGCTTGAGAAGCTGACGCCGCTCACCTGTGAGAAATGCTCGGCCACAGCGGCGCGGGTTTCCCCGTAGCCGGCATTGGGCATATAGCGATGCATTCCCGGCTGGGGGTTGTTGGCCAACTTCCGTAGTTCCTCGTGGAACTGGGGTGGTGGTTCCATCACCGGGTTGCCCAGGGACAGGTCAAAGACATTCTCGTCGCCGTGCTGCCGTTTGAGGATTGTCCCCTCCTCAAACATGCGCCTTATCCAGGAGCCCTCGGCCATGCTTGCCTCAATTCTGTCGGAGAGTCCCATTGCTGGTCTCCATTCTGCCCGGTTACTCCGGGCTGAAAATCTTGCCCGGGTTCATAATACCGTTAGGATCAAACGCCCTCTTGATTCTTTTCATTAACTCTATCTTACCGGCACTGTCAGCTATAGGCAGATAATCTTTTTTGGCAAAGCCAAGGCCGTGCTCCCCGGATATCGTGCCACCCAGCGACACCCCCACCTGACAGAGCTTGTTGAGAAGCTCTTTTACCGTTGGCTCATCTTCGTCTCTTGCCTGGCCCATCAGCGTCAGGTGTACGTTGCCATCCCCGGCGTGGCCCAGGGCGATGGTGGGTATCTGGTGCTCTTCTCCCATCCGGTGTGCTGTCTCCACGAACTCTGCTATGTTGCTCCGGGGCACAACGACGTCGGCGAAGTCCAGCATGCCGAAATGCTGCAGGGCATAGTAAAATTTCTCCCTGACCTCCAGCAGGTTCCTCCTGGCTCGGCTGCCGGTGGGCATAAAGACATCAACGGCACCATTGTTCAGGCAGATTGAGCCGATTTCATTGGCCTGCCGGTGAATCTCCTCATCATTTTCCCCCTCCACAAAAATCATAAGAAAGGCTCCATGGTCATGGAGGGGAATTTCTTTACCCGTATACTGCTCGGCCAAGTTGATGATATCCCTCTCCATAAACTCTATGCCCACGGGGAGTATCCCCCGCTGCAGTATGTCAGGGACAGAGCTTATGGCAGCATGGAGGTTGTGGAAGGGAATGAAGAGTATTTCCGTCTTCCCCGGGGGGGTAACCAGCCTCAGCAGGACCTTGGTAATCACCGCCAGGGTGCCCTCTGACCCGATGATTAACTGTGTCAGGTCGTAGGCGGTAGAGCATTTAACGAACTTACCCCCCGTCTGGATTATCTCGCCGCTGGGCAGCACTATTTCCAATCCTAGGACAAAATGCCGGGTAACGCCGTACTTCACGGCGTTCATTCCGCCGGCATTGGTCGCCACGTTGCCACCGATGGCAGCACTGGCCTCGCCGGGGTATAGCGGATAATAGAGTCCCTGCTCGCTCGCAGCTTTGAGTAAATCGGAGAGGGGAACGCCGGCCTCGACGCTGGCCACAAAGTTGGCCTTATCAATCTCCAGTATGCGGTTCATCTTCTCCAGGGAGAGGACGATACCTCCATAGATGGGGGCTGCCCCTCCGGAGAGACCAGTCCCTCCCCCTCTGGGAGTGACCGGGATGACCTTCTGGTTGGCCAGTTTCAGTATTTCGGCTACGGAACGGCTGTTTTCAGGTTTTACCACTACTTCGGGGAGGAAAGACCTTTTCCCAGGCATCTCATCACGGGAGTAGTTCTCCCGCCCTTCTCCCGCCAGGACATTCTTATTGCCGACTATGTCGGCCAGCCGGGCCACAACCTCATCAGTAACCCTGCCGTAATTGCTTCTGGTATCCGGCTGTCCTTCCGGCATCACTTCCTCTCCAGCTTGGTGCTATCTGAGTATATTACCGGCCATGCCGGCATATCAACCGAATGATTCGCGGGCGATGAGGGCGGCCCCATAGGCACCGGTGAGCTGTGGATGGGGGGGTACGATTACCTCGCCGGAAACTCTGGCCTTGAAGATGTCCATGACTACGGGATTATGCGCTACCACGCCGCCACACAGCACTACCAGGTCAGCGAGGGGAATCATCTCCATCACCCTGTCCACCACCGATTCGAACACCCCTCTTGCCACTTCCTCAGGTGAGACTCCCGTCCTGATGAGGGACAATATCTCGGTTTGGGCAAACACCGTACAGTAACTGCTTATCTTAACCCGCTTCTCCGCTTTTCTGGCCATGCCATCCATCTGCTCAAGAGGAATGCCTATCCTGGCCGCAATCTCCTCAATGAAGGTGCCGGTACCGGCGGCACACTTTCGGTTCATGCGGAAGTCCAGCCGGTGACCTTTATCATCGAGCTTGATTACCTTGTTATCCTGACCGCCGATATCCACCAGCGTCAGCGCCCGGGGGACATAAGCAAATGCGCCGCGGGCATGGCAGGCAATCTCGGTCTTCGTCCCGCTGGCGAACTCAAGGCTGTGCCTGCCGTATCCAGTAGAAAGGATGGGTATGCCGTCCCATTTGCCTCCCAGGGCAGTGCCCAGCGCCTCTTCAGCCGCTTTCTGGTAGTCAATCCCGGAGCGGCAGACATGGCTTCCCACCACATCACCTTCCTGGTCGACCACCACTGCCTTGGTAGTGCAGCTACCTATGTCAATGCCCGCATACAGCCCCACTATGATTCCTCTATCTGCTCCACGAAAGCCTCAATATTGGTTATGGTCTGTTCCTCGGAAAAACAACGCAGGTCGTTAAGGTCACCGTTGATTATCAGGTGGGGTATACCCAACCGCTCACTGAGACGGTCGGCCATACCATAGCGGCAGTTGGTGTTGTTCGGGCAGGTCTTGGCATCGTGGAAGATAAGGCCATCAATACTGAACTGCTCTACCTTTTCCGCAATGTAATCTTCCTTGCCGACGTCGTCCTGGCCGATGAAGATGGAGCAGTATGCCCGGGCCATGCTCTGGAAGGGGTCCTTGGGGTCAAAACCGGAAAATACCCAGCTGCTGCAGTAGGTGCTGACCGAGACACAGGCCTTTAGTCTGCCAAAGGTCTCACTCATCATGCGCAGTTTCCCCCAGATGGGCATTCCCTCCCAGTAGAAGCGGTGACACTCTCCCTCCACGGCGCCAATTCCCTGCTCAACGCGCTCCTTTAGCTCGGCCAGGAGTATGCGGTAGTAATCGTTGGCCTCTTCTCTGCCCCGCATGACCACGGCCGGGCCCATGTGGATGCAGGCGTCAGAAAAGGTTATGGTGGAGGGCTTGGCCTTGGCGGTATCCAACACTTCCTCCCACAGTCGGGAACATTCGCGGGAGGTAGCCAAGACCTCGCGGAATTCATCAATGTCAAACGGACGTCCGGCTATCTCTTCCAGTTGGGGCACCATCTCCTCTAACTGGGCAGTTACTGACTGCACCACGTCATCACGGACCTGGCGCTGGGTACGGGGGGTATTGATACCCACCACGGGCACCTTGAATTCCTTGGCGTAAAAGTTGACCCAGTCGTAGACCTCGCGACATTGATTGGTGTTGTAGAGCAGCACGTCTGGCCTGGGTATCTTCTCGATACCGTAGGCCTTGGTCAGGGGAGTTTCACCCTTGAGGTAGGCACCGATATCGCTGGTGAGATAGGAGCATATATCCGGGGAGTAGCCGTGGGCGTTAGCAATGGGAATATAGTCCATGGCGGTTCGGTTAGTACCCAATATGGCCGCGTGGTTTTCGTAGTAGTAAACGAGGAAGCCGAGGGAGAGTGCCAGTTCGGCCGGCCCCACACTGCTGCACCAGGCAATCTTCTTGTTCTTGGTCTGTGCTGCCTCGTCTAGCTCCAGGAAGTGTTGTGCCATAATGGCCTTAAATTGCTTGGTTGCTTTGATTTCAACACGTTTTATCTCTTGCATTTGCCCCACTACTCCATAGTTATATTATCTATTATGGAATGGCGAAAAGGCCTTCACTGACGACTGCGGACTGGGAACGTCTGAGCAGCAGCGTGGTCAGTGCCCTTATTCCCTCAAATGGTATCAGAGCGGTAAAGGTGACCACCCACCTTGCCCTCTCCAGGGCAATCTCATCAGGGTCTTCCCCCCTGTCCAGCCTAGCCATCATCTCCCGATGGTAGGACTCCGTAGCCCTGAGGGCCTTCTGGAAATAACGTTTGACCCCGCCTTCAATAACACCGTTGTGACATAAGGCTCCTCTCTGGGCCGGCAGTGATGCGAGCTTCCGGATGCTGTCGCAGTAAGTCTCAAGAGAGCTGAAGTAATTGGGCCAGAAAATATCCTTTTCGGGCGCGTAGAGTCCGGTGGCGTCTCCGATGACCAGTGTCCCCTCCCTTTCATTGTGCAGGGAGATATGACACGGCGAATGCCCCGGGGTATCATAGACAGTCCACGATACTCCTGAGCCGAGGTCAAGCCGGTCACCCTCCTTAACCACCATATCCACGCCAAAGGTATAGCTATCCAGCTCGGGGGGGACAGCGTCAATCTCGCCCTTGGAGAGCCTAATCTTGATGATGCTGCGGTCCACTTCAAGAAATTCCTTCAGTGCCTCCTCCTTGGTGACCAGCTTGGTCAACAGCTTTTCTCCTACCGGGCTGGCTACAACCTTCAGGTGAGGCCATATTCTTCTCAGGCGAGGTATTGCCCCGATGTGGTCGGGATGGGTGTGGGTCAGGAAGAGGTATTTGATGCGCTCCGGCTCAATACCCAGTTCCTTTAGCTGGTTAATGATGATAGCGAAGGTGGCCCCCGTTCCCCCTTCGATAATCATCCCGTCATCTCCCAGGGACAGGTAGGCGGGGAAAGACGGGGTGCCTAATTGGTAGAAATTAGGGGTAATGCTGATGTGGTTGTACCTTTTGTCAGTCACGTAATCTCCATCCTTATTAAACTCGGTCGTTCCTGGCTAAACAAGAAACCCTGAGAAATGCGGCCTTATCCGGGCTTTAGAGTATCTGAGGAAACTCTTAAAGAAACTGGTTCAAGGTTACCAAACACAGCTACTTCTGTCAAGAATGCCGGTTGCCTTACTGCCGGTCCAATCAGGGGACGGTGAACAGGCCCTCCCTGACCACCGCGGACGGTGATTTCTGTGGGGGCGGATAACACCTTCGGCCATCCCAGCCCTGAGGTGGTGGAGAGACTGATTGGCAGGCTGGGCGAGGACAATGTTTATCGCACAGATGAGGACAGCACCATCGAATTCATTACCGATGGTGAGAAGCTGTGGCTAAGATTTATCAGGAATGAAGGGTTGTAACCTCCCCTGACCGCATCCGCCACTCACTCCAGGTGAGCCGTATTGCGACGGTAGAAGTAGGCAGGGACCCAACTACAAACGGCACTTAGCTTTCTCCTGAATTCCGTCGGCAGCCCGAGATATGAGATAAATACCCATAGATAATAGACTCGCCGCAGCAGCGCGGCAGCGAAGCCATCGAAGACACGATTCCCTAACTGAGCCAGCACCAGATTCCTGCCCATATATATTACCTGTCCCTTAAATTTGTAACGGAAGGGGCGCTGCTCCTCACCTCGCATAGCACAGACGATATTCCTGGCACAGGCCGGGCCCTGTCGCCCGGCTACCTGCTGGGTGGGGGGATAGGGTACCGAGCCATTCTCCTGTAATGAATAAGCGCAATCCCCGAGTACGTAGACCCCGGGCGACCCCGGGACTTCTAGATACTGATTCACAACGATGCGTCCACCCTTCGCCTTCTCGAAAGGCAGCGATTCCGCAACAGCCACCGGCTTCACCCCCGCTACCCAGATAACAGTGCTGGTTGCTATAGTTTGCCCATCGGCAGTCTGGATACCACCTGCCAAGACCTTGGTAATACGAGTTTTCAATAAAACCTCAATTCCTCGAGAGCGCAGCCGGCTGATAGCCAGTTCCGACATTTTAGCCTTCATGCCAGACAAGAGAGCATCTTGTGCCTCGACCAGGAGCACTCGGGTCCGGGACATCAGGGAAGGGTAATCCCGTACCAGCGCCTTGCGCCCGAAGTCCTGAATAGCCGCCGCCAGTTCTATCCCGGTGGGTCCGCCTCCCACCACCACAAAGGTAAGTAGCTCACGCCGGCGTTGTTCATCTTCTTCCCGCAATGCCGCCTCGTAGTTGTCTAAAATGTGATTGTGGATATTGACGGCATCTCTCAGAGATTTCAAGATTAGCGAATTCTCCTCGACGTCGGCCATTCCAAAGAAATTGGTAGTGCTGCCCAGGGCTATCACCAGATAGTCCCATTCTAGCTCTCCATCATCGGTGCTGACTACCTTCTTCTCCGCATCTATGCCCTGCACCCGGCTCTGCTTGAACTTAACCGGTCCCTCGATATCCCTCCGTCTCAGCAAGGCATGTAAGGGAAAAGAGATATGACCAGGCTCAATGCTCCCGCTGATTACCTGCCATATAAAGGGCAGGGGGTGATGGAAATCCCGCTGGTCCACCAGTGTTACCTCGAGCCCCGGTGCACCAGCGGATGCCTTCTTCAACTCCAGTGCAGCGCCAATCCCCGCCGCTCCCGCACCCAGGATAAGCACTCTCTTCTTGTCTCCAGCCACGGCCATCTCACACTAAATGAGCTTTTGCTGATTTTAATAAGGTTACCGTTAGTTTATCCAGATGTCAACGATAATATTAAAAGACTGGTTACCAGTTACCGCGTGTCATGCAGCTTGCCTGAATCGCTTGATTGGAGTATTCTTTTAAACGGAAACCATAGCTCAGCCGATTAAGGCACAGATAGCAAGATACCAAGGGTTAACCATGGTTGATATAGATAACGCCTCAGTTTACCAGCAATTCGATAAGTCAGGAATGCTTAATCACCTTAAACCAGCAAAATTCTGGGAAACCAGTGCCTAAAACGAGGAGGAACACGGGAATGGAAACGGAAATTCGGTATCTGGATGATATGAGGACAGTCCTTTACGACAAGGCATGGGCAAGAACCGCCCCCAACTTCGAGGTTTATTATATGGAACGAGGGCTCGAGGAAAAAGATGGCTTAAGATACGATATTACGACAATTCCGCCCAAGATGCTGGGCCAGGAATTTGTAAAAACAAAAGGACATTACCACATCGGGGGATACCAAGAACTATATATTGTTTTGGAAGGGGAGGGAATTTTCTTGATGCAAAAGCAAGGAGAGGGGGAAATCCAGGATGTTTGCTATGTAAAGGCAACGAAGGGAAATCGTGTTTTAGTTCCTTCTTCTTATGGACATGTAACAATCAATCCCACTTCAAAAATATTGAAAATGGGAAACTGGATATCAAAAGAATGCAAATCCGACTATGAAAGTATTGGAATAAAAGGAGGATTTTCGTATTACTACACGCAAGCCGGGTGGATCAAAAATAAAAATTATGAAGAGGTCCCTGAACTTCGTTCTGAAATGCCCCTGAAATCAATACCGAGTAATTTAGATTTCTTGAAAGGGCCTAAAACTAAATAAAGGGGACCTTATCCCCGGTTGCCGGCTTGACAACGAGGGCTTCGCTACTTCGGCGATTCTTTTATCTATGGGTAATGCTAAACAGGGTTGACCCGACCCATATAGATGCGGTAAACTTTATAAAGCAGTACATCGCGCGTTACACTATCTCCAGTGATTAGCCTAGAACTGAAAGGGCATAGTTGGTCGGGAAGATGCATGGGCAAGTCAGCAGGCACAGCAGTGGGGTGGCTGGGTGAAAGCTTTAATCTTAGCTGCCGGCAAAGGCACAAGACTCAAGCCGCTAACTAACACCGTCCCAAAGCACCTCCTGCCAGTGGGCAATAAGCCAATTTTATTTCATGTGCTGGACTATATAAAAGAAGCTGGCATCAAAGATATCGGCATAGTTGTAGCTCCAGACTCCGGTCCTTACATAGAGGAAGCCATCAATACTGACTCGGAGTGGGAAGGGAAGATTACATTCATCGTCCAGCCTGAACCCCTGGGGCTGGCGCACGCTGTCAAGGTAGCCCAGGGCTTCCTCGGCGAATCGCCTTTCCTCATGCTCCTGGGCGACAACCTTATACAGGAAGGCGTCAAAGATTTCCTGGACGAGTTCCACGCTTCCAATTCCGATGCTAGCATTCTCCTCAAGGAAGTGCCCGACCCCAGGGCTTTTGGCGTAGCTGAGCTCGACTCTTCGGGAAGAGTGGTACATCTGGTAGAAAAGCCCAAGAAACCCAGGAGCAACCTGGCCATAATCGGAGTTTACCTTTTCACCGCTGAGATTCACAAAGCTATAGCTCAGACAAAGCCTTCCTGGCGGGGGGAGCTGGAGATAACCGACGCCATCCAGAAACTTCTGGAGATGGGAAAGGAGATTAGAAGCCATCTTCTCCGGGGTTGGTGGCTTGACATCGGTAACAATGATGGGCTCATCGAGGCCAACCGCATTGTTCTTGATGCTTTCTTGAAGCGGGACATTAAAGGGGAAGTGGATTCACAAAGCCGCATCGTCGGCAGAGTCCAAATCGGGGAGGGAACAAAATTAGAAAGCAGCCGTGTTCGAGGTCCGGTATTTATCGCGGCAAATTGTCGGATAAAAAATTCCCTTATCAAACCTTTCACCAACATCGGGGCTGGGACGGTGGTCGAGGATTCATCCCTGGAGCATTCGATAATACTGGAAAATTGCCAAATTTTAAAAATCAAGCACCTTGCTGACAGCGTCATCGGTAGAAATACGGTATTAACCGGACAGGGGAAAAGCCCTGAGAAGATAAGGCTGTTCACAGGCGATGATTGCAAAGTGGAATTGGAGTAGAAAATCATGCAGAGGTTACTGATTGTTTCAAATAGGCTGCCTTTCACTATTCAGGAGAGGAAAGGCGATTTGCACATTGAGCCCAGTGCCGGTGGCCTGGCTACAGGTCTAAGTTCGTGGTACAAATCCTGCAACAGCATCTGGATAGGATGGGCGGGCATAGGCCGGAAAAAAATAAAGGATGAAACAGATATCGTGGCGAGATTGCTATCTGAAAACTGCTACCCGGTTTCTCTCTCCGAGTACAATGTCGAAGCCTACTACCACGGGTTCTGTAACAGAACTATCTGGCCCCTTTTTCACTACTTCCCCCTCTATGCGGAATACAGTGAAGATTTCTGGCAGGCTTATGAACGAGTCAACACAGCCTTCGCCAACACAGTTGCTGAAGTTGCCAAACCTAATGATATTATCTGGATACACGATTATCACTTAATGCTCCTCCCCAAGCTCCTGAGAGAAAAGTTGCCAAAGGCAACAGTGGGTTTCTTCCTCCACATCCCTTTTCCGTCTTTTGAAATATTTCGCTTGTTACCATGGCGTAAACAAATTCTGGAGGGACTTTTAGGCGCAGACCTCGTAGGTTTTCACAACTATGACTACACCGGGCACTTCCTGGACAGCGTACATCGTCTATTGGGTTATGAAGTGGCTATGGGGCAAATCACCGTGGCCGATCGGGTAGTGAGGGCGGATGCATTTCCCATGGGAATAAACTATGAACAATTCTCCAGCGTTGCCCAGGACCCAAAGGTGCAAAAGGAGAGAAAAAGGTTTCACAAAAAACTAGGAGATTGCCAGATAATTCTTTCAGTGGACCGTCTGGATTACACCAAAGGCATCCCCCAGCGATTAAGGGCTTTCAGTGTGTTTCTGGACAAGAACCCGAAGTTCAAGAGGAAGGTAATTTTTGTTTTGCTGGTAGTCCCCTCACGCACAGGAGTGGAACGCTATATGCAGATGAAGAAACAGGTAGACGGACTCGTGGGTGAAATCAACGGAAAACATGGGGCTATAGGCTGGATGCCGGTCTGGTACCTGTACCGCTTTTTACCCTTCCACTCCCTCACTGCCCTTTACAGCCTGGCCGATGTTGCCCTTATTACCCCTCTCAGAGACGGGATGAATCTTGTAGCTAAAGAATACACGACAACCAAGACAGACGGGAAAGGGGTTTTAATACTTAGTGAGACTGCCGGAGCTGCTCAAGAGCTGGGGGAGGCGATTATAATAAATGCCAATAACCAGGAAGAGATTGCCCAGGCATTGGCAAAAGCTCTGGAAATGCCAGAACAAGAGCAAATAGAGCGCAACCGCATAATGCAGAAACGCCTGCGTCGTTACGACGTGGTACGATGGGCAAATGAATTTATGGATAAACTGCTTTACACCAAGAAACTTCAACGGGAGATGGAAGAAAAGGCATTGACCTCTGAGATGCAGAAAAAATTAGCCAGCGATTTCCAAGAGAGCGATAAAGCATTACTCCTATTGGATTATGATGGCACACTTGTACCTTTTTCACCCAAACCAGCGGAAGCAATGCCAGGAGCCAATCTCCTGAGACTGCTTGAAAAGTTTACCAAGAATCCTCAAAACGAAGTAGTGCTCATAAGTGGACGCGATAAAGATACCATGGAGAGGTGGTTTGGCGGTCTCGATGTGGGATTGGTGGCTGAACATGGCGTGTGGATTAAAGAAAAGGGTGGAGGATGGGAGACGATAGAGACCCTGACAAGTGAGTGGAAGGAAGAGATGCACCCGATACTCGAGTCATGGGTGGATAGGACCCCGGGCTCCTTCATCGAAGAAAAAGAGTTCTCCCTTGTCTGGCATTATAGAAAAGCTGACCCCAGGCTAGGTGAGCTTCGAGCCCGGGAGCTGATAAACAATCTCGCAGATATAACTGCCAATTTAAACCTTCAGGTGTTGGAAGGAGGTAAGGTAGTGGAAGTGATAAACACCGGCATAAATAAGGGGCGCACGGCTTTAATATGGATTTCGAGAGAGAAATGGGACTTTATACTGGCACTGGGCGATGATTGGACCGATGAGGATACTTTCAAGGTCCTCCCTTCTACGGCGTGGTCCATAAGGGTGGGGGTTGGTGCTTCGGCAGCTAGATTCAGCGTTAGTTCCCCAAGCAAAGCGACTTCTCTTTTAAGAAAAATGGTAAGAGGGCTGTGAAAGCCAGGACAAAAATGTAGGATTGTGCCTGATCAATCAGGCAACTACAAAGATTGGACTCTCTTCCGCTTGCTCAAGTGAAACCAGGGGTGAAAGCTGATTATGCATTCAGTACAGACTTACTTATTGACAATTCCATTCATAACCATGCTTAGGGCCATGAGATAATCGGCAATCCTATCAGGAAGAAGGAAGTGCTGCTTTACATACTCTCTGCCCAGCAACTTACTGAACTCAGAAATATAGATAGCTTTCAGGTTGGCCTAGGCGTAATTAGACCTTAGTATCTCCTCCAGAACCTCTGTCCATCTGTCCCCCAGAAGTCTGGTGTCTATCTTGATTTGTGTGGCACCTATTTTAACCGCGCCATCGTAGCCTTTGATTAGAGATTGCTTCGCAGCCCCTTCGCCATGCTCAGGGCTTCGGCTCACCACAATGACAGTTTCGTGGGGCTTTATTACAATTTGCCCCCCCTGTGTGGAAATAGAGCTTACCTCAGCCCGCGCAGCCAGGACCTTGATTTTCACAATGTAAAGAAGATTTTCCACAGGCTCAGGCAAAGGACCGAATCTATCTTTGAATTCTCGCGCCACGTCCTCTACTTCCTCGATATGCTCCACCCTGGCCAGTCTGTGGTAAAGGCTTAATCGAGTATTTAGGTTGGGAACATACTCCTCCGGTATGTGGGCGGCTAAGGGCAGGGATATGCTGGGCAATTCCTTCTCTTCCCCGGCAATGACGCTCTTCCTCGCTTCGCCAGTTTGCTTTGCCTTTAACTCCTCCACTGCCTCAGCCAGCAACTGGCAATAAAGGTCAAAGCCCAGGGCAGCGATATGCCCGCTTTGCCTGACACCTAAAAGATTACCCGCCCCCCGAATTTCCAGGTCCTTCATAGCAATACCGAATCCTGAACCCAGTTCGGTAGCCTCGAAGATAGTCCTGAGCCTCTTATGAGCCTGGGGGGTTAGCTGCCTCCCCCCGTCGAAGAAGAAATAAGCATAAGCCTGGTTGATACCGCGACCCACCCTACCCCTCAACTGATAAAGCTGAGCCAGGCCGAACCTGTCAGCCCGGTCGATAATCAGCGTATTAACATTAGGCATATCCAGACCTAACTGGATAATAGTGGTGGTCACCAGAATATCATACTTGCCAGCGATAAAATCCGTCATCACCTTTTCCAATTGCTCTTCAGGCATTCGCCCATGAGCTATGGCTATTCGAGCCTCGGACACTAAATCCTGTAGTTTGCTGGCAGCCCAGGCAATGCTCTGAACACGGTTATGGACAAAGAAGACCTGACCATTCCTCTCCAGTTCCCGCAATATCACCTGCCTGACCAAGGCGGCATCATAAGCCCCGACATAGGTCTGGACAGACAGGCGTTCTTCGGGAGGCGTTCCCACGATGCTCATATCCCTGATTCCGGTTAGAGACATGTGAAGGGTGCGCGGGATAGGAGTAGCGCTAAGAGCCAGTGTGTCCACTTCCCTCCTTATTTGTCTGAGCTTTTCCTTCTGCACCACGCCGAATTGTTGCTCCTCATCAATTATTACCACTCCCAGGTCTTTGAATGTGACGTCTTTTTGCAACAGGCGATGAGTGCCAATGCATATATCCACCGTGCCACTAGCCAAGCCCCCGAGGATTTCCCTTTCTTTTTCCAGCAGACAAAAGCGGCTCAGCATTTCCACCCTCAAGGGAAAGGTTTGCAACCTCTCGGTAAAGGTGATGAAATGCTGTTGAGCCAGCACGGTGGTCGGGACCAGAATAGCTACCTGTTTATTATCCATAACCGCCTTAAAGGCAGCCCGCAAGGCTATCTCGGTCTTGCCGTAGCCCACATCTCCACAGATGAGCCGGTCCATGGGCTTCGCCTTTTCCATGTCCTCTTTAACCGTCATGATTGCCTCGATCTGGTCCGGCGTTTCCATATAAGGAAATGATGCCTCCAACTCCTGCTGCCACAGTGAATCTGCAGAGAAAGCGAAGCCCGGAGCTACTTCCCGGGCAGCATAAAGGTCGAGTAGCTCCTTAGCAATTTCCGCCACCGATTCTTTAACCCTCTTCTTCGTCCTTTGCCATTCCGGGGTCCTCAAACGGCTCAAGCGTGGTGCCTGGTCGCCGGCACCGATATAGCGGCTGACGCGGTCTATCCGTTCAGTAGGCACATAGAGCTTGTCACCAGCGGCATACTCTAAAACAAGGTATTCTCTCTCCATTCCATCAGAGGACCTCCTGGCCAGACCGTGGAACCTGGCGATGCCATGGTCGACATGGACGACATAATCGCCAGGAGCTAACTGAGGAAGGAACCACTGGTGAGGTATTGGCCTCTTCTTCCCAGCACTCAACCTCTGTTGAGTGCTGGGTCGCGGCTGCTTCACGAAGCCGAAGAGTTCGACATCAGTAATAAGGGTCAGTCTGTCATCCAGTAGCCAGCCCCCATCCAGTGAGCCCTGGAGCACGGTGATTGAACCGAGCGGAGGTATCTGCTCTATCTGTGATGCCGGCGAAGCATGAATGTCCTCTTTCTGGAGAAGTTCCGCCAACCGATTCGCCTGATGGCTGACTACGACTACGCACTGTTTTTGTTCCACCATTTGCCTGGCTGTTTTGAGGAACCTTTCCAGCTGGCTTCCATAACTCTGGGCTCTGGTGAAGGGCAAAGCCTGTCCATAACCCCGGGCGGCATCCCATGTTTCCAGCGCCAGACGATGCCTTTCTTTCATCTGCGCCTCTAATTCCTCCCAGGTGAGGTAAGGTGGAGGAAAGTCCTCAGGCACCTCGCCTTTTTCCATCTTTGCGGCTCTTAATTCTTGAGTTTCCTTGTTTAGCCTGGTGACGGTAAGCTCGATTCCTTCAGGGTCATCGAGAACAAGCAAGGCATCACCGCAAAGATAATCCAAGACGCTTCCATCAACCACCTCAGAGCTATCAGCTTCTGCCCAGCACTCAACAAGATTGAGTGCTGGGTCTCTAGCCGGGGTGACAATCACCGAGGATACTGGGCTGGTTGAGCGCTGGCTCTCAGGGTCGAAGCATCTTATGCTCTCTATCTGGTTGCCAAAGAACTCTATTCGAACTGGCAACTGGCTGCAGGAGGGAAAGACATCAATAATGCCACCCCGCTTGCTCATCTGCCCGGGTACCTCGACGACATCTTCCACTTCGTAGCCCATGCTCTGCCATCGGCGCAGTAGCTCCAGGGGCTCGGCAGCCACGCCCGGCTTTAGAATATGGCAGGCAGCCACAAAATCACTTTTCGGGATGGTCTTACCCATGATTGCCAGGGCAGAAGTCACTACCAAGGGAGGTTTATCAACTTTTGTCCCTTCTCGTTCGTCATTGAAAGTCACCTTTTCTCCTGTCATTGCGAGTCCCGATTTATCGGGACGAAGCAATCTCGGCGGGGGATCGGAGGACTGGTAAAGAGCCAATATGGCCAATGCCCTCAACCTCTCTATCTCCTGATAGCTGACAGCCGATAGCCGAGAGCCATCATAAGGCAGGAAGTCGAGCTCAGGGAGACGATGCAACTCGGCCGAAGGTGAACACCAGGCTCGAAGCTGCTCATGAAGCTTCCTGGCACTCTCAGGCTGACCGGTCACTACCATGAGGGGCAAATTAAGCTCTTCGTAAAGAGCGGCAATCAAGTAAGCTTTGGCAGCATCAAGTATAATCGCCTTATGCTCACCCTTTACTATTGACAGCTCCCCCACCAGTTGCCTGTAGGCAGGCATCTCTTTAAGCAAGGAAGGCAAAAGAGAAAGATTCATTGGTTGTCCCTTGTCAGCCATTTAAGCATAATTATAGAAATCTCTAACAATCGTTGCGAATTTCCCGTACGCTGGTGGGCTAGTTCACCATGAAAACTCGCTACAATTCTCCCTCCCCTAGCGGGAGGGAGTTAGAGGGAGGGGGACTTCACCCTCACCTTAATCCTCTCCCTTGAAGGGAGAGGATTTTATATGAGATTACGCGGGCAACTATAAACTTGGGGTAACTAAGCTGATTCTATAACTTCTTATTGAGCGAATCCAACTTAGCCTTCATGCCCTGGGCCTTGTCTCGCCGGTCGTCAATCTCAAGCGTGGTTATCACCCTGGCAACCCCCTCCCCAAAGGTTCCCTCGTGCATCTTCTTTACCACTGCCAGAATCCTGTCCAGGTCACCTTCTATAATCGTCCCCATTGCAGTCGTCTCGTACTTTATGCCCTTTTCCTGCTCCAGGGCCTTGACCGCCCGTGCCACGTATTGGCTGACCGCAGGAGTCTTCGTTCCTAACGGGACAACGCTTACCTCGGCTATTGCCATTTTCTCACCTCCTTACATCCGGATTTTTTGCAGTTGCCTGATTTATCAGGCCCTCCTCTTTTTGTCATTGCGAGCCCCGACTTGTCGGGGCGTGGCAATCTCATTGCCTCCCCCAGATTGCTTCGTCGCTTCGCTCCTCGCAATGACAAAGGGGGAGCCCAATTAATTGGGCAACTACATTTTTAATTTAAACAGTCAGAATATTATGTCAACCAAACGGAAGTCCTTCTACCCCACTCATCGGAGGACCTCTGTGTTTAGTTCTATTTTACCAGCAATGATAAAATAACCAGAAATTATGAAGGAACTAATTGAGAGCCTGGCCAGAAAGGCTGGCGATACCCTGATGAAGCATTTCCGCCAGGACTGGACTTTGCTCAAGAAGCGAGGCACAGCCAAGGAAGTAGCTACCCGCTATGATAAAGAGCTGGACAGGTTAATCATTGAAGAGATTAAAAAACATTACCCTCACCACAGCCTGCTCACCGAGGAAAGCGGTTTTCTCCAGGGTGATCCTCACTGGCTCTGGATTGTAGATTCTCTGGACGGCACAGGTAATTTTGCCGATTTCAACCCTTTCTTTTCCGTGTGCATAGCCCTGATGCACCAAGGCGAACTTTTACTGGGGGCGATTTACGCCCCGGCGATCGACGAGTTTTATTTTGCTGAAAAGGGCAAAGGCGCTTACCTAAACGGGGTAAAGATTCAAGTATCCGATGTATCGGACCTTGGACAGAGCTACATTCTCTACTGCGAAGGTGGAGAGAAAGACCGGGGAAGAACGGGCGAGCTTCTGTACAAAGTTTACCCCTTGGTTACCGATATCCGCAAGCTGGGCTCGGCTGGCTTAGAAACAGCCTGGGTTGCCGCCGGCAAAGGAGAGGCTTACTTCTCCACCAGGATAGAGCCCTGGGATGTCGCCCCCGGTGTCTTATTAGTCCAGGAAGCCGGTGGAAAGGTCAGCGATTTTCAGGGCAATCCATGGAGGCCCCAAACAGGCGACCTTTTATTCTCCAACAAAAAACTTCGCGAGAAGATATTGGGCTTGATTTCTTCGCAGTGATATGAAGATAGTACTATAGTACTATGTCAACAGAGAAAGCGATTATAAAGACGCTGGGAGGGAAGGAAATTACCACAACGGAACAAACTCCCATCCCCTGTTTTCGCTGCGGCATCTGCTGCACCTGCTACCACGCTCCACTTACTCCCGAAGACATAGACAACATCGCCTCAGCCCTGGGAATATCACGCTCGAAGTGCATCTCCAGATATGCTCTGAAGGTGCCGATAAAGGAAGGCTACCTGCTCAAGCACACAAAGAAAGGCTGCGTCTTCCTGGCCTGGGATGCTGACGGGAAAGCCCGCTGCGCCATACATCCCTCGCGTCCGAAAGCTTGCCGGGAGTGGATGCCCAGCCTTTCCAGGCCCGAATGCCTGGAAGGACTGGCTAAACTCAAGTCCAGAGGGCAGATAATGCTGCTGGAGGAACTCCTCAGCTTCCAGAAAGACAGGCAAGACCTTTACTTATCTCTGGAAGGAGAAGCACCTGACCAGCTAACCAGTCCTTAAATATACTTCATCAACTTTCCCTTGCAGCCCGATTATCAACCGAATCAGCAGTTGCTCGCTTGTCTGCGGCTTGGTCGGTTTCTCCCCAATATAGCGCCACTACTGCTGCTGGTTTTGTGCTTCATCCTCCTATCCACTTTACCCAGGAAACCTTTCCTTGCAGAGAGTTAATAAGGACCTCATCCGCAGTCCAAAATTCACAGTTGCATAGCTTAGCCAACGCCAGATAAGCTGTATCATAAAGGGTGGGAAGTCCTAATTCCTTAGCCATGTCCCATGCTTCTCTCAGTAACGCTTTCGGCTTTAGCACGACAAAGTCGAGTGCAGCAAAAATGTTAAAGGCTTCCTCCGCCTCTTCCTCAGTCAGTTGCTTTCTTACGCATTTGCGACGAATAGTGGAAGTCACCTCAAAAGGGAAAAAAGACGGGACTACGCGCTCGATATCTTCCTCTATCCAGCCTCGCCAAAGAAAAGCCGCTCGGTCGCTATAAGCCTCTTGAACCAAGAGTTTAACCGCCAGACTAGCATCAATGCACACTCTAAGAGCCACGATGAGTTCGCTCCTCTCTTAAAGCCCGAATTTCTTCCTCAGAACTGGGTAATGGTTTCCCCACTCTTCTCTCAATTTTGGCTCGTAATGCTTCGGCTTGTTTAAGAACGCGCAACTGTCTCTCTTTGTTTGAAGTAGCAGCTTTCTCTACTTCTGCCCCTGTAGTTGTTTCTTTGATAACCGATGGCAAATCTTTGTTACTCATGCGCCCTTTGTTCCCCAAAGGATAAACCGGAGGTTCTATCTTCACAGTAGATTTGCTCTTGAGCCATTCATCAACCTGCTCCCTATAAAACCTGTAAGTTTTGCTCCCCACCTTGACCGCCGGAATTTCTCCCTTCCTCGCCTTTCGAAGTACTACCTCCCGGTTAAGCCTCAAATACTTTGCTACATCATCAACGGTCATAAGCTTTTCCATGTTTTTCCACCTCTTATCTGGATTATACAAGACTTTCATGGACTTAACAAGACTGCAAAGAAAACTATAGTTAATCTCGTAAATCCCTACACCCCTAATGTCATTGCGAGCGGAGCGTGGCAATCTAATCGCCACTTCCGAGATTGCTTCGGCACTATCGTGCCTCGCAATGACAGGATGGAGGTGGCAATGACACCGGCAGCCAGAATTGAGTTTCCTCGCCCCATATTGCTACACTAACTTAAGAAAATGCCTGAACTGCCTGAGGTAGAGACGATTAAGAACGAGCTTGCGCCCTGGGTCGTAGGGCAAAGCTTCACTCAAGTTACCATCTTCGATGCCGAGCTGGTGTGCGGTGGTTCTGCTGAAGAAGTCCGTCGCGGATTAATCGGGCAGAAGGTAGAAAGCCTGGGACGCCGGGGAAAGTATCTCATCTTCCAGTTATCGAACGGCAGGTCGCTGATTATACATCTCAGGATGACCGGCGTCTTGCTGTTAAATCCCAGAGGAGTTGACCGCTATGCCCGGGCGGTTTTTCACTTTTCCAATGGGCACCGCCTTGTTCTTAGCGACCTGCGCCGGTTTGGGTTATTATGGCTGATAGACGATGCCAGCACTGTGGTCGGCAAGCTGGGTCCTGAGCCACTGGATGAAAGCTTTACTCCGGGCATTCTGGGGCAAAGATTAAGCCGACATCACATCCCGGTAAAAGCAGCGCTTCTCGATCAGTGTATCGTCGCCGGAATCGGCAATATGTATGCCGATGAAGCCCTCTTTTCCGCCCGGATTCAGCCCCTGAGAAAAGCAGACTCCCTGTCGCCCGAAGAAGTGCAAACCTTATATCGGAGCATCCGCAGAGTTCTCGGGGCAGCCATCGGCAGCAAAGGCGCCAGCGTGGATACCTACGTCCGTCCCGAGGGCGAGCTGGGCACAGCCCATTTCGATTTCAAGGTTGCCCACAAGGGAGGCGAACCCTGCCCCGTTTGCGGCAGCACCATCGAGCGGGTCGTGGTGCAGAACCGCGGCACCTGCTTCTGCCCCAGATGCCAACCTCCTGGTTCCGGCCCTTTGATATAAAAGCTGGCAGCGGCAGGATTCGCACCAGCGACCGAGGGCTTGTTAGTCACTTATGTTGAGCGAATGTTGGCCTGCTGTAGATCTTCTGTTTGAGGTTACTTAGGGGTATAATTGAAAAGGAAGCGGAGTATGAAGATAACACTTAGTTCGAAGAGACACCGTTACTTGACCAGAGTTATTATCTTCTTTTTAATTGTAGCTGGCTTAATTGTGTGGATGACTGGATGTCGCACTTGTTTTCCTCAGCAGTACACGCTCATCATCTCTAGCACAGAAGGTGGCTCAGTAACCGACCCTGGAGAGAGAACTTTTACCTATAACTCAGGAACGGTGGTTGACATGGTAGCCGAGGCTGGAGAGGGCCACTGGTTTGTCGAGTAGACAAGTGATGTAGACACCATTGCCGATGTCAATGTTGCTAAAACCAACATCACCATAAACGATGACGACACTATCACCGCCAACTTCGCCCCGGGTTAATAGCAGGGAGACTCGAGCCCCCGATACTTCGAGGCCTGACTAGATGTACCTGCCTACCGATTCGGCAACTGGCCTGAGCTCCTTCATCAATCTGGCGAAGTCCGATGGAGTAAGGGACTGAAGGCCATCTATGAGGGCTTCCTTGGGATTGGGGTGGACCTCGATGAGGAGCCCATCGGCACCTGCAGCTATGGCTGCCTTAGCTATCGCTGGAACCAGGGCATAGTGACCAGCAGCATGGCTGGGGTCGACGATTAGAGGAAGGTGGCTGGATCTTTTAATCACGGGTATGGAGCATATATCGAGAGAAAAGCGAGCGCTGGTCTCAAAGGTCCTGATACCTCTCTCACATAAAATAAGCTGGTTGTTCCCCTCTGCTAGCAGATAATCGGCCGCTGTAAGCCATTCAGCAACGGTGCATGAGAACCCCCGTTTCAGCAAGACAGGGTGCTTACTCTTGCCAATCTCGGTTAGCAGGGCGAAGTTTTGCATATTTCGGGACCCGACTTGAAGGATATCCGCATACTTGGATACCAGGCTCACATCGTGGGGGTCCACTACCTCGGTAACTACAGGCACGTTGAACTGCTCTTTAGCTTTCGCCAGCAACTCCAGGCCGGCCTTCTCCAGCCCCTGAAAGCTGAAGGGGGAGGTGCGTGGTTTGAAGGCACCACCGCGCACAATGCAGGCTCCGCCTTTTTTCACAGCCCTGACCGCCTTCATGAGCTGCTCTTCGTTTTCCACAGCACAGGGCCCCGCCATAACCACAATATGCTTGCCCCCGATCTCGATCCCATTAATGGAAACTACGCTGTCCTGTGGTTTGAATTCGCGGGAGGCGAGCTTGTAAGGTTTCATAATCCGGGCTACGCTCTCCACTCCGGGGAGCAGGGCGAAGATGTCGGTAGGTAGCTGTCCTGTGTTGCTCCCCAGTAAAGCCACCACTGTCTTGTCGGTGCCCAGATTCAACTGGGTGTCCAGTCTCAGCGATTTAGCCTTCTGCACCACTCCGTTTATCTCCTCCGGAGTGGCACCTTTTCTCATTCCTACTATCATAGCGCCCTAAGATGATACATATATTCTGCCCTTTTGTCTAGGCTAGGGAAGTGCAAAATATTATGTAATATGATTATACCAGATGGCTAATTGTAAGACTTTATCTGCTGTAATAGTAGAATTTCAATTGAATATCATCTTATATAAATAGTATAATGGTTGCTTTTCCATTGAATATCTTTTATAATTAGTCGGAGATAATGCTGGGGGTCTATTTATGAAGATCAAAATCAAGATAAATCCTAAGAATCGGGTAGCCTATCTCCCCAAATCTATAATAGATGAAGGTTTTGAGGGAGAAGTTGATGTCTATGGAGCTGGGTCTGTCATTGTCATTCCTCACCCTAATGCTGATGCTGCGACCATAAACGAGAGTATTTCTCTTGTGGCCAGAGATATCGAACTGACGTACAGTAGACGTTCCCAGCAGGGGGCGCATTTGCCAAAGTCGGAGAGAATAAGACAAAATGGAGGCGACAAGCCATGACTACACCTGCTAGTGGAAATTATAGCCGAGTTGTGGAACTTGGCAAGCTTGATGCGAAAACTGAGCTTGAGCAAACATTGACTCAAGAACTGACCAAAGCTCTTCAAAAGAGAGGATTTGAGGTAAAGCACAACGGAACGGCTACTTCCAATGCGCCTGGTGGTGTACCGGATATTGAGATCTGGGATGACCATTATCAAATCAATGTTGAGGCCACAAAAACAACAAAATCCAATGCTGATCGTGAGTATCTAGCGATCAAGGACCATTTAGAGAAAACGAAGACCGAACAACCTCAAAAGAAATGCTTTGCTTGGTATGTGTCGCCGGAAACCCATTACCGCATGATCAACGCTATCCGGGAATTCAACGTAACCAACAAGACCGAACCTGACCTCAAGATGATGCCATTGTCATTTTCTAATCTTCGGCTGTTCTTAGATAAGCTCATCCACAGCACACAAGATGAGTATGCCAAAGGCCAGGTCATGAGCCTATTTTCTCACTATTTGTCTTTCGTTGATGATGAGCGCGTTCTTAAGGTGTTGTACGAGGTACTATTTCCTGCCGACAGTGTACTCAAGCAGGAAATAGGGTTAAAAGAGGAAGCCAAACATCAGAAAACGATCGAGGAGCTAATCGCAGGGCTTACCAAATTAGAGCAAGACCTACGGGACTATAGAATTGCTCTCTCCACAGATGCAATTAAGAACGTCATCTTGCTTGTCTTTATGAAGCTCTACGAGGAAAAGCGAGAATACGATGGCGAAGATAATAGATTCACTAGGGAATCCTTCAGCAAATTTCAGGCCATGATAGGGCACAAGAAAAAGAAGCGGGCCGTGCATGAGCTGTTCAAGAACATAAAAGACGACCAGGAACTCCAAGCGGCTCACTTATTTACGGATTCAGACAGGCTATCCGAACGCATGACCGATACTTTCGTCGTGAAGTACTTCATTGAACCCTTCGCCCGGTATCACTTTTATACCACCAAAGTTGATGGATTAGGTGCCGCCTATGAAGTTCTCGGGAAGCTATCCGGCAAGGATGTGAAGGTTGGGCAGTTTTTCACGCCAGAGAACGTAGTCAAATTTATGGTGCGCCTAGCAGAATTAGCTCCGACAGACAAAACGCTCGACCCAGCTTGCGGCACGGCTAGATTTCTCACATATGCAATGGAAGCTATGATGTCCAAAGTACCGAGAACAGATGCTGATAGTCACAAGAGGATCACAACCACTCAGTTGTTTGGTACGGATGATGACCTGAATGTTGCGAAATTAGCGAAGATGAATATGTACATCCATGGAGACGGTAAAACGAACATTCAGGACTGTGACGGTTTACTGCTGTCCGAACACGACGGTACCATAGACGTGATTCTGACGAATCCACCGCTTGGCGAACTGAATTACATGAAGGATACCTATGATGAAGAATTCAGATTGCAGCGGATGGAAGTAATTCCTCGGAAAAATGTCACGGAGGAGCGTCTGCGGAGATATGAAACCAAGTTGAACGAGCTCCAATCGACGAGCCAACATACTGCGACAAGCCAACAAAAACGCATCCAGAGTTTAATGGCCAAGATCGCCGAGTGTAATTTCGCTATAAAGAACGGCATGCCTGAGATTGTCACTACCGGCAACCAGATGAAAGGCGGAGCATTGTTCCTAAATGCTGCGAAGCATTACCTCAAGTCAACTAGGGATGGTAGCGCTCTGCCAGAATGGAGGGGAGGAAAGTTACTGATTGTGCTTGACGAAGGGGTGCTGAATACCGATGACTACAGACGCGTGAGGGAATTTGTCAGAAGGTATTTCTATATCAAAGCGGTTATCTCACTTACAAGAGATACTTTTGTGCCCGTCTCCAATACTAGCACAAAGACATCGATACTCTATGCCATAAAGAAACAAGATCCCGACGCTGCACAGCAAGAACCCATTTTCTTTGCGCACGCTGAGAAGGTCGGCATCGACACTAAGAAGAAAGTATGTGCAAACCATTTATTCAATGGGGGAAACGATATTCTATCGAGGTACTTCGGATTCAAAGCCAAGGTCCTTAACTCATATGTTGGTTTTCAGTTCAGAGAGGATAGATTCCTGGCGCAAGGCCCTGTGGGAGAGGTAGTGTGATGTTTGATTTCTCCCATTGCTACTATCTACTGCCCAGAGATGTCCCCAATCGGCTAGATGTTCTATATAATGACACGATGTTCGACGCGGTTGAAGAGTCTATCAAGAGATCACCTTACGAGTTCGCACGACTTGATAGGGTTGCCACCCTTAAGCGGGAAAGTCGGAATCCCCAAGAAACACCCAATGAAGGATTCTTCTATTTGGATATAGGAAGTGTACGCACTGCCAATGGGCAAGCTGAACCAGAAAGGATGAGGGGAGCAGACGCAAAGAGTTCTAGAATGCGTCGTGTGATCAAAAAGAACCAAGTGCTGGTTTCGACGACTCGCCCGACTCGTAATGCCATCTGCATCGTCCCGGAAGAGTTAGATGACCAAATCTGCTCAACCGGCTTTGCCGTGTTAGAGGCGAAGTCCGACATGCTACCGAGGTTCCTTTTCCACTCTCTGCGTTCCCACTTGAGCACCCTGCAATTTGAGAGACATTGCTCTGGTTCAGGATACCCTGCAATCAATCAAGAGAGTGACTTGCTTAGAATCCGCATCCCTAAACCCGATCCTCAAGTGCAAAGCAGTATAGTTAGCCGCCTGGCATCCCTAGAAATCGAAGCCAATCAGCTTGAACGCCAAGCGAATCAAATGAGGGAATTTGCCAGCGGCATTATTATTGCTGAATTGGGCTTCAAGCAGCCGGAGGAGACACATTATTTTTTCAGGTCGGGAGCAGAGAACCGGTCACTGGCATTTTATGAGCTGGCGACTGACCTCGGGGACCGATTGCATTTTCTGTTCTATCACCCGAAATACACTTACCTGGACGGACTGGACAAAAGATACAAGGTAACTTTTCTTGAGTCGGCTTGTCGCGAACCGATACACAGGGGAGAACAGGTAAAGGAAGATGAAAATGGTACCCAGATTCTGTTGAAGACTGTGAATCTGAAAAATGACCACATAGATTTTGACAACGCCACTGCAATATCAACAGAGACTTTTGAGTCAAAACCCAGTGCCCAGGCCCGAAACGGAGACATTCTTCTTGCTTCAACAGGGTATGTCTCAATGGGTAAGGTGGATATTTACGACAGGGCGGTGCCTTCTCTGGTGGATGGGCATATTTCAATTATACGCCTGAATGGCGACTACGACGCCCACTTTGTGGCCTACTTTTTGCGTTCGCACTTCGGGCAGTTGCAGATAGACAAGTGGTGGACTGGGTCATCAGGTCAAATCGAATTGCCACAAGCGAATATAGCAAAGTTCATTATAGTATCTTGCCAGAGTCTACCGCGGAAACAGCAATCTCAAATAGCCGAACGGATCACTAGAGAATTGTCAGAAGCACGCAAGCTAGATGCAAAAGCTCAAGCAAAACGTGATGAATCTAAACAAGTATTTGAACAATTAGTGCTTGGGCGAGCCATAGTGTAGTCTTGGGTGCCCTGGTTAAGTATAATCGTGGTCGATAACGGAAAGTCTCTTAGTTGATGGGTTCCCCTCGGTTGGCGTTGACAGAAAGCCTACCTCAAATTATTGTTTGCTGTTTCTAATAGCATCAATTACTGAAAGAAGAACTCCGACACCTATAAAAGAGTAACCTATCACACGCTCATCACCGAAAATAATCCCCAGAACCACACAGGACATACCAAGTATAAGAAGGTTAGACGGGTTAAGGAGTTGCTTCCCCTTTCGCCTTGAGATAAGCAAAAGCACCATAATAACAACCAGGGCACTGATTGCAATGGCTATCCACACGGGTTCCATGAATACCTCCTTTTAGAAATGCTGGCTACTTTCAAAAATTATAGCACTGAGGGCAAAGAGAAAATAGACTATTACCTCTCCTTCTTCTCTTCGAAATGCGAGACGATACTGGAGAACCAGGAGAAGGTCAACAGGGATGTGGTTACGAATTTAGATACAACCGGGACTTGACAAATCCAATGGCCATGCTATAATGTGGTGGGAAGCGGGGAAAAGTGGAAATATCCCACTTAATAATCAATCCCACCCATGGAGGGGGGACAAAATGGCAACTATAATTAAGGATACAAATTTAACAATAGTAGCAGAGAGTGTGAAGCCAGATGCCAAAAAGCGAGTAGTTCTACCCAAGGTCCTGGTTGGGGAAGGCATCACATATCATATATACACCAATAAATTCGGGCAAATTGTCCTAGACCCACAAGTAACCATCCCCGCTTCAGAACTATGGCTGTTCAATAACCCCGACGCCCTTGCGTCGGTACAACGGGGACTTGCCGATGCTGCACAGGGCAAGGTGTCAAAAATTGACTTAGACACTCTTTAGGGTCAGCCGTGTTGTTTGAGTTAGAATGGACTGACGAGGCAAAGGCGACCTATACCCATCTTAAGAGTGCTACATCCCAAAAGAAACGTTATAAGGCCGTTAAGAAGACCATAGGGTTGTTAGCTGAAAATCACCGACACAAAAGCCTTCAAACTCACCCATATTTCAGTTTGAAAGGCCCCAAAGGGGAGAAGGTTTTTGAGGCATACGCAGAACAGAAAACACCAGCGGCATATAGAGTCTTTTGGTTTTATGGGCCTTCTAAGGGTAAAATCACGATTTTTGCGATTACCCGCCACCCATAATCACAGTTATCTGGATATACTTACTTACCCCACCTAGCCTGTGCTGCCTTCCTGGCTATTTCCACTCAATCCCCCAATAAAGCCCCAAGCTATCCTCAAGCTTCACCGACCTAGTAATATCCCGCCTAATGTACCAGTCTATCCACTGGTGAGGTATAATTTAGGAAACAAATGCTTTTATGGGTGCATGAAACCGTTAGTAGTTTATTATTCTTTGACAGGGAAAACGAAGCTGGTAGCTCAAGTAGTCGCCGAAGCCCTGAATGCGACGCTGGTGGAGATTACGGAGACAAAGCCCAGAAAACTAGGGCCCCTCATCTATTTGATTGGCGGCTTCGCAGCTTTAACAAACAGAGGAACTAAGATAAATCCCGTAGATGTCGATTTAAGGCAATATGAGAGGATATTTATTGGTTCGCCAATGTGGGGTCCGAGACCGGCACCGGCTATTAACTCATTTATATACCCGACAAATTTCGAAGGCCGGAGTATTATTCCATTCTTTACCATGGGTGGCGATAATGCGGAGAAAGCTCTGGCGAACATAACGGCTAAAATAAAGAGAAGCCAGGGCAAGGTGTCAGGCTCTTTTGCAATAAAATCGCACAAGGTGTCCAACGAGGAAATCATAGCCAGGGCTAAAGAGGCTATTAAAAAGTATTCCAGCTAGACCCGATTCATTCAACAATGCCACTTCCATCTTAATCTATAATTCTCCCTCCCCTGGTGGGACGTAACAGGCAAGTTTTTAAAAATTCCCCTCTTAAGGTAAGAGGGGAAAGGGGAGTTATGGAGGTAACCCCCTTTATCCCCCTTATTCTAAGGGGGGAGTGAGAGGCTTTGCTTGGTTACCACGAAAATCTGCGATTTTTATGGGTGAATTTAGCCTCGTGCCGCACGACCCTAAAGGGTTGCACTACATGGTTTCACATCAAGAGAGGAATCTTACACGAAATTGTGAAGAATGGCAGTGGTGACGGCGCCTGGATTTGACCAGGCTTATAATGTGTAAGCTATAATACTGGGAGTATGCCATGCGGGATTTCTAGGTTAAATAAACTATTCAGGAGTCGCGTCATCTGTGCTGGCTAAGTTGACATTTCTGGGTGCAGCGAGGAATGTTACAGGTTCCTGCTATCTTTTAGAGAGGCAGGATACCCGTGTGCTTATAGATTGTGGGCTGTATCAGGAGCGGAAGTACCAGGGGAGAAACTGGCAGCCATTTCCGTTCGACCCTCGGTCAATCGATGCCGTTTTTTTGACCCATGCTCATCTCGACCATTGCGGACTTTTACCTAAACTGGTACGTGAAGGTTACAAAGGCAAGATATACTGCACTGAGGCGACGGCTGAGATAGCTCAGATTATCCTTGTCGATGCCGCACATCTGCAGGAAGAAGACGCTGCATATAAGGCAAAACGCCATAAAAGGGAAGGGCGCCGTGGTCCTTATCCTGAAATACCTCTTTACACTGTAGAAGATGCCGAGGCGGTTGAGCCGCATTTTTCCGCCGTAGAATATCTGAGTTGTGTCGGAATTAACAGCAATGTCGAAGGCTGTTATTATGAAGCAGGTCATGTACTCGGGGCTGCAACCATAAGTGTAAATATCCAACAGGATGGCAAGAACCACAGAGTGATTTTTTCCGGTGATATCGGCGAGCCCGACCACCCGATAATAAAAGACCCGGCTGTTTTCGATGAGGCCGAATATATAGTTATAGAGTCAACTTACGGCGACCGTACTCACGAAGAACACGAGAGCATCGATATTCAAAAACAATTGCGCGATTGTATCAACAGGACGGTAAGCGCCGGGGGCAACATCATTATTCCCAGTTTCGCCCTTGAGCGGTCCCAGGAAATACTGTATCACCTCAACGAATTGCTTTTACGTAAAGAAATTCCACCTTTAATCGTCTTTCTGGATAGCCCTATGGCAATACGGATTACCGAAGTATTTAAACGTCACGCCGACCTCTTTGATAAAGAGATGATGCAACGTCTGCGCCAGGGTAATTCCTGTTTTAGTTTTGAAAACCTCAAAATGGTACAGAGTGTGGAAGAGTCCAAGGCCATTAACAGCATAAAGGGAAGCAGTATCATCATAGCCGGCAGCGGTATGGTAACCGGCGGCCGTGTGAAACACCATATTGTCAATAACATCAGGAGGGCAGAAAGCACAATATTATTTGTCGGCTATCAAGCGAAGGGGACGCCGGGCAGAATATTGCTGGATGGTGCCCGGAAAGTCCGTCTCTTGGGGCAAATACATCCGGTGAAGGCACACATTGAAAAAATCGATGGGTTTTCGGCCCACGCCGACCGTGATGGATTACTAGATTGGCTATCCGACATTCGTGTCCCGCCGCGCTGTGTATTTGTCACTCACGGGGAACAAAAAGCAGCCAATAGCTTTGCGAAGGTCCTGAACGAGAGGACCGGGTGGACCACAAAAGTCCCCCGATACAAAGAAACTGTGAAGCTCGTTTAAATCGAGAAAGAGGGTTCAATTACTTGTAAATAACATCACCTGCAATGTGCCCCTGGGCGTTCTTGCCCAGGGGTATATTTTTTATTTCATATGCAGGTATAATACGCGCACTTTAAGAAAATGTGCCTGGAGAACCAAAACCGATGAATTGGATAAGGACTAGCTTAAAGTATAGGGAGAGTCCGTGATGGATCACATGTTCTGGTTTTTCAAATCATTCTTTCAGAACCCCAGCGCATGGGGAATTGGTCTGGCTATAGCCTTCGGTGCGGTCTGGCTGGCTGGTTACCGGCCGCCGCTCTTTAAGAGACCCTGGCTCTGGGCAGTCCTCGTAAGCAGTGCCTTTTTAACCCTGGCTGCTATAAGCTTTATTCAATTTCCCCTCCAGGCTTGGACTGGACAAGCGCTGAACCATTTCTGGAGCCCGGAGATCCTCATGCGCTGGATTCTTCTGACGGGGATACTATCAGTACTTCTCACCGGACTGGTTCAAGAAGGGGCAAAGCTGGTGCCAGTGGTCGTCTACTGGTGGCGCAGCGGCAAGAATATTGACCCCAAGCTGGGACTCGCCATCGGCGCTGTAGCCGGAGCCGGATTTGGCATCTTCGAAGCGCAGCAATCACTCTCAGGGTTGACCTGGGAAGTAGTGCAAACCGGCGGCTTCTGGTCGCTGGCTGAATTTTGGGTTATATTCTTTATCGTAGCCGCGCATATTGCTTTTTCCGCCCTGGCCGGGTACGGTCTGGCTAAGGGTTGGGGGTGGCAGTTCTACCTCATAGCTTCTGTCCTGCACGGCTTAATGAACTATAGCGCGTATTTGTTGCTAGAAGGTCTCTTTACCACCTTTCAGCTGGAAATCTATGTTGCCGTGATAGCCGTGCTGGTATCGGCTTGGGCCCTGTGGCTCGACTGGAGAAAAAAGACAGCTACGGCTGATTCTGCAATATCATCCCCGTAAAGTTATCAAATCCAGAGTAAATTATCTTGTAATAAGGAGAAAAACATGGCAGAGGAAGAAAAACGCTGGTACCGCCGCCGCTCCGCAACTTTGATAGGCCCTGTCTGGTTCATCGGCTGGCTATTTACAATCGGTTATGCCGGTCTGGTCTGGTGGCAGATTATACTTGCCATAATAGTCTGGCCATACTTTCTAGGCCGGGCACTGGGCTGACCAGTTAAGAGAGCGTACTCTAATAACCCGAAAGGCAGAGTGCCATGGCTCTACCTCTAGGTATCTACGGCAGCCAGGGAAATCTCCGGGTGGTGATTTCTGAAATTTTTCGATATCCTAAAATTGAATTAAAGGAATAAGAAACATGAATACAAACTCCTTAGAAAAACTCAGCCAAATTGAACTGGCTCATTACACCATTGATGCATTAAGACGGCTAATGTTGCACTATGGTATATGGTTCAACGAGGCCGTCCATCAGCTGGGTCTGGAAGAAGCTATCCGGCTCGAGGAAGAGGTTTCCGCCTCGTTTTTCCCCATAGCCATAAAACGCCTATCCAAGACTCTGGGCTTTCAAACTGAATACGACCTGCCAACATGGCTGGTTGATATGGAAAAGGGAAAGTTAATCGACCTGATAAAAGCTATGTCCTTTAATTGGCTGGCAGGTGATGGAGTATGGTTCCGAGCTGTTGAAGATAACTATGATATGTATACCGGCAAAAGGTGTAACGATACCTGCTGGACCAGATATTCGCCTCTGGAAGCAGCCATGCTAAAATCGTTTTTGCAGCTTCCCCAGCAAAGCGGACTGGACGGTTTAGAAAAAGCTTTAAACCTTCGGCTTTACGCACAAATCAATGAGCAGACCATCGAAAGGTCGGGCGATGAACTCATTCTTCGTATGGTGAAATGCCTGGTCCAGGGAACAAGAAAGCACAAGGGGCTACCCGATTATCCCTGCAAGTCGGCCGGAGTGGTAGAATTTCCGACATTTGCCAGTATGATAGATTCCAGAATCAAGACCGAGTGCATCAGCTGCCCCCCCGACGAGCATCCGAAGGAATGGATTTGTGCCTGGCGGTTTTATATTCCCGAGTAAGCACCGGGCGGCTGGCATAGATGCGGACAACAGTAAAGAGAAAGCTTCTAATTGGAGCAGGAACCTTATCCACAGGATTAGGGATTATCGGTGTTTTTATCCCGATTCTACCTACAACCCCATTTCTATTACTCGCCGCTGCTTGTTATATGCGGAGCTCTGAACGGTTTTATCAATGGCTTATAAACAACAGAATATTTGGAGCCTATGTCAGGAACTACATTGAAGGCAGAGGAATGCCTATAAGAATGAAGATACTTACCATCCTTCTACTTTGGCTAACTATCGGACTCAGTATAACTTTTGGAGTACAGAACATAGTTATCAGGATAGTACTAATTTGTATTGCTATTGGGGTTACAGCACATATTGCCCTAATCAAAAAAAGAAAAGTTGAAGATATTTAGAAGTAAAATTAACTGGCAGCAGGTGGACTTGAACCAGTGTCTAAACTGCAACTGGTATAATGATATGACTCATATTATATTGGCTGGAATTCGCAATGTCGCGTAGAAGAAAACCTATATCATTCCGTACTTCAGAGGTATCACATGTGGTCGGCGCTACCCATAGCCAGCTTGTGTATTGGGATAAGACAGGCCTGGTGAGCCCGAGTCTGAGAGCAGCATCCGGAAAAGGTTCGCGCCGTCTCTATTCTGTGGAAGACATTTTCGAATTAAAGATACTGATGAAATTGTTGGATAGTTCGTTGCCTCTACAGCGGATACGGTCGAGCTTCCGTTTTATACGAGGTCAATCCAAGGCTTTAGCATCCTTTGTAGTGCTCACGAATGGGAAGACAGTCTATTTCTACGAGGACTATGATGTTCTCGTGGACACGTTAAAGGAAGGCCAGACAGTATTACGTATCGCGGTTCAAGATCTGATTGCAGAAGTACAAGCCAGGTTGACCAATGGGCAGTGAGCACAAGAGGAACCAATCCTGTCTCAATTGCAGGATATCAATAAATGACCGATGGGGCTGCCCGCAGTTTCGCCGAGGCACTAGAGAATTGTGCGGATGCAGAATATGACAGCGGCTGGATTTGAACCAGCGGTGCAGCAGCTACTAAGCGACGGTTTATCAAATAGTTGTTTAGACGCTGTTCTGTGGGGTGATTTTTGTTCGGTGCGCTAATCTGCTTTATTTACGCTTGAGAGGTAGTAGGTGGACATTGGAAGTTGCTATCAGGCAAATTCCAATAATTCCTATGACTGTGGAAATACCTGTGGTATTTTCTCCCAGGATATCGCCATCAAACATAAAAATAGCAGCAACTAATGCTAAGACAATCCCTATTATCCATTGCGCGAAGAATGCCTTCTTCCGTTCCTTGCTTATTCCTTCTAGCTTTTCCCCTTTTTGCCTCCTCCAAACTAATAATGCTATAACTAACAATACAACACCAATAATAATAATCGAAATCGGTATAATATTGACCATCTTCAACACCTCCAATTATTGTTTTTCCAGCATACTACGTTTCATCTCCCCAGGTTGTCAAGTGGACTGACTTTCTGGTAGCGGGTCGGTTAGAGAGGATTTATATTTATTGGTGGCAGCGGCTGGATTTGAACCAGCGGCGCAGTAGCTACTGAGCGACGAAAGTCTCAGTCACGTTATTGACCACGACCGTGTATGTCATACCTGGGATGAAACATCTGCCAAGTGGGATAGTATGCTCGACGTAGCTATATACGCAAGCGCATACCCCACCTAGAAACCTCAGGTTGAAGACCTCTACTCGGATCGTGTTGCCATCGCGCGTCACGTTATAGCTATCGAAATGGTCGCAGCCGGAAGGCTCCCCAGACACAACGTACAGAGAATACCTCGGTAGCAAGGATTCATCGGCCCAAAGGTTTATATCATGAATAGGAGCCAGGTACTTTTCATATCTTGTTACCTGTCTTGTTACCTGACAACCAGTAGCAAATATGCTTAAAATCAAAAGAACAGCTAATAGCACAAACAGGATTTTCTTCATCCTACTCCTTTATCCAGGATTTCCCATATCAACTACTTTAACTATGTTATAGACTTCTGCTTGCTGAGATGAACCTCGTTAGAGACATGAGCATTCCTCTATCACTACTACAATGCAGAAGGCCGAAAAAGGTTGCTTTATTCCGTTCCGTTTAATATATCTGCCAAGATGAAACCCTTGTTTAGAATTTACTTGTGGATATGCTTGTGGAATTTGAGTAATGCCTTGGTCTGTTGGAGAGGATTTATGTTTATTGGTGGCAGCGGCTGGATTTGAACCAGCGACCAAAGGCTTATGAGTCCTCTGCTCTACCCCTGAGCTACGCTGCCCAAAAATAGTCTAGCATTGGCTAGGGGAGACGGTCAAATTAGGGGACGCAATGACAAGGAGAATTTGAGCAGTTATAATCTAATGCCCCCTCTTTCTCCTTTGGCTCTATTCCATTAGCCTCCGTTTTATGAGAATTATTGAAACTTACTTCGCTTGTGATACAATAACACATTGAGAGGGATATTCATGAAAAGAATTAGTATCTTATTGATTACGGTAGCTTTAATTGCCGGGATGGTAGGCTGTGATGGTGATGGTGGTAACGGTTATAATCCTCCTTCTCAAAACGTGGAAATATGTACCTGGTACGATTTAGACGCCGTCAGAGACAACTTGAGTGGCAACTACACCCTGATGAACCACCTCGATTCCACTACTCTTGGTTATGAGGAGCTGGCAAGCCTGACAGCCAACGGGGGAAAGGGCTGGGAGCCGATTGGATCTGTGAGTCACCGATTTACTGGGACTTTCGACGGGCAAGGATACGAGATACGTGACCTGTTTATCAACCGCCCTGGCGAGGGTTATGTGGGGCTATTCGGTTATGTTGCTGCGGGAGGCGTCATCGAGAATGTCGGCGTGGTCAATACCGACGTGACTGGCAATTACAATGTTGGCGGTCTGGTCGGATGGAATGTGGGCACCGTAAGCAACTCCTACTCTACAGGTATTGTGACTGGCGATTGGTCAGTTGGTGGTCTGATGGGAGTTAATGCCGGGGGCACTGTGAGTAACTCCTATTATAATTATGATGAGGTTTTGATTAACGGCGAGAACATAATTGCAACTGGAGCTTTGTTCAATGAAGACTTTCAGCAATGGCTAGCCAACAACAAATTTTTAGATATCGACGAAAGGCTTTCTCAAGAAGACGGTTATTATATGGTAAATAATGTCAGTGATTTTAAACAGCTACTGGCATTTGGTCAGGATGACTCATTGAAATTTAGATTGAAAGACGACCTCGATTTGGCCACCACACCCAACTTTTACATCCCTTGTCTGGCTGGAGAGTTTGATGGAAATGGTCATAAAATCTCGAACCTGAGCTTCAATTTTGACTTCGTTACAAACGTCGGATTGTTTGGACAACTTGTTCATAGTGGAAAAATCACCCAGCTGGGTGTCGAGAACGTAAACATAACTGGTTCTGGGGCTGTTGGTGGGCTGGCGGGAGGTAGCGACGGTACTGTCAGCAACTCCTATTCTACCGGCAATGTGACTGGCATAGACTGTGTTGGCGGGCTGGTGGGAATTGGTAACGGCAATGTAAGCAACTCCTATTCCAGCGGTAACGTGACTGGCATAGTTGGGACGGTTGGTGGTCTGCTAGGATGTAATGTTGGGGGCACTGTGAGCAATTCTTATTCTACAGGCAACGTGGATGGGGGTTCTGGTGGTGGTGGTCTGGTGGGATATGATGACGATGGCACTGTGAGCAATTCCTTCTGGGACACCCAAACCAGTGGACAAGCCACTTCGGCTGGTGGGATTGGCAAGACCACCGCGAAAATGCAGGAAATCGCCACTTTCGATGGCGTGGGGTGGGATATTACCGCCGTTGACCCTGGCGAGACCAACGACGCCTACATCTGGAATATCGTTGATGATGAGACCTATCCCTTCCTGAGCTGGCAGCCTATTTTGTGAAGCAACCTAGCTTAAGTGCCTGATGCCGGGGGATAATTCTTCAGCATTTTCCCTCAATAATCCGTCAAAATTCGGGATTGAGCTACATATAATCGGCATTTCGCAATGACAAGGAGAATTTAAGCAGTTATAATCTAATGCGACGATGTCAAGCTGTACAGGAGGCGTAGATTGAGAGAGCCGTTTGCCAAATTCGTAGAAAGCGAGCTGGGAGCTGGTGTTTTGCTTATCACCTGCGGCTTGCCCGGCACCTGGAAGACCGAGACGAGCGAGGAGATTTCCAAGATTAAGGGTTACCCCATCCTGCGGTCCGATCTGATTAGACTGGAGGTGCTCAAGAACGAGAATATATTTGATGAGAAGGTCGCCTCGGATATGAGCAAACGAACGATGGTCTATGATGAAACGTTCCGACGGGCAGATGAGGCCTTGAAGAAGGGCGATAGTGTAATACTCGATGCCACCTTCGTCAGCCAGTTGTTGAGAAGACGGGCTGCTGAGATAGCCGCCAAGCACAATAAGACGTTCGTCATCCTGCAGACCCACTGTCCGCAGGAAGTATCCATAGAGCGAATACTAAGACGTACTAAACAGGATTACGAATCGAATGCCCTCACCGAGCAGGCCTACCTCAACAATAAAAAGAAGTTCGAAGAAGTGGACATAGATGACTTGAAGCGATTGTACCCCAGGCTCAATGTCATTCACCTGACAGTTGATACCCGATATGATCCGCCCGCAGATTGGTATATCATCGGCGTGGAGAAGAGATAGCAGTGAAGATAGATTTGCACATCCATACCAAGACCTGCTCGGATGGCAACCTCCCTATTGAAGATGTTTTCCAAGAAGCCAAAAACAGAAACATTGATTTAATGTCGACGACTGACCACGATTCTATAGACTGCCAGGAAAGAGCTATCGCCCTGGCAAGAAAGCATGGCATGTCTTACATCACAGGGGTGGAATTAAACGTGACCTTCCATTATCCTGAGGGCAATAAAGATGTTTCCCTGGACTTTTTGGGATACGGGTATGACATCGGCAATCAAGAGCTAAAGAGCAAGCTTCAATTGATAAAAGAACACAGGAAAAGGAGAGCGAGCCAAATTTTAGAAAACCTGAACATTGAGTTCGATAAAGAGGGTATGGCAAGATTTACCGAGGAAGACCTCAGGAAAATAGAGGATAGTGTGGACGGCGTGTTCGGGCGACCCCATATAGCGAACTACCTGATAGAAAAGGGGATTGTAAAGGATAAGGACGAGGCCTTCGATAAATATCTGGTCAAGTGCGATGTCCCCAAGTATCCGCTCTCTCTTGCTGAAGCATCAAAACTGATCAGGAACGCCGGAGGTGTACTGGTACATGCCCACCCCAATGACCCTCACGGAACATCCCTGGTAAGGATAACGCACGATTTGGACGAACAAACGAATGTCATAGAAAAATATATGCTAAAATACATCGATGGTGTCGAGTGCTGGCATTCCAGACACGACGAGAAAACCACGGCACACTATATTAAGTTTGCCAAGAGGCACAATATACTTATGACCGGCGGCAGCGATTGTCATCAAAAACCAATCCTTATGGGCACATTGGATATACCTGATTGGGTTGCTGAGCAGTTCAAGCTAATTCCATTTTCACGGAGCTAAAAAGATGAAGAACTATGACATTAAAGACCCTTCCCTGGCCCAAGAGGGCAAGCTTCGCATTGACTGGGCTGGCAAGGAAATGCCAGTCGTCAAACTAATAAAGGAAAGATTTGGCAGGGAAAAGCCCCTGGCGGGAGTGCGTATTTCTGCTTGCCTCCACATCACTACGGAAACGGCCAATTTAGCTCTGGCTCTAAAAGAAGGTGGTGCTGAAGTAGTTCTATGCGCCTCCAATCCTTTAAGTACCCAGGACGACGTAACTGCTGCCCTGGTTGACTATGGCATTCCCGTCAACGCCATAAGGGGGGAAGATAACGAGACTTACTACCGACATATCATCACCGCCCTGGAACATAAGCCACAGATTACCATGGATGACGGCGCGGACCTGGTTTCCACACTTCATAAGGATTACACCGAACTGGCTGCCGACGTCATTGGCGGCTCTGAAGAAACGACCACGGGGGTTATCAGGCTGAGGAACATGGCGAGGGCGGGTAAATTGATTTATCCCATTATTGCCGTAAACGATGCCCAAACCAAACATTTCTTTGACAACAGGTACGGAACGGGGCAAAGCACAATTGATGGCATCACTAGGGCTACCAATATACTCTGGGCGGGGAGGAAAGTGGTTGTTTGTGGCTATGGCTGGTGTGGCAAAGGGCTAGCCATGCGGGCTCAAGGGCTCGGAGCGCAGGTTATCGTCACCGAGGTCCAGCCTATCCCTGCTCTGGAGGCTGCCATGGATGGCTATCAGGTCATGCCTTTGATTAAGGCTTGCGAGATAGGAGAGGTCTTCATCACCACCACGGGCGACATGAACGTCATTGATAAGATACACATTTTAGAGATGAAAGACGGAGCTATTCTGGCTAATAGCGGCCACTTCAATGTAGAAATAAACATCCCGACTTTGGAAAGCCTGGCCAAATCTAAGAAACGAATACGTTCCTCCGTTGAGGAATACACTTTAGGCGATGGACGGCGTATCTATCTATTAGGCGAGGGCAGGCTAATCAATCTAGCTGCCGCCGAGGGACACCCAGCCAGTGTTATGGACATGAGCTTTGCCAACCAGGCTCTATGTCTGGAGTACCTTACCAAGATGAAAGGAAAGCTTGAGCCCGCGGTCTATCCCGTGCCTGAGGAAATTGACCAAGAGGTAGGTAAACTAAAGCTCGCCTCCATGGATATCACCATTGATTCCTTGACCGAGGAGCAGAAGAATTATCTAGCAAGCTGGGAATTGGGAACATAAAGAGGAGTAAAAATGCCGAACAGCTTTAATCAGTCGGATTCTTATTTAGCCACTGCGGAGTGCGTCACCGAGGGGCATCCTGATAAGCTATGCGACCAGATTTCAGACGCTATCCTCGATGCCATGCTGAAACAGGACCCTTTCGCTCGTGTGGCCTGCGAAGTCTCTGTAGCCATGGGCATGGTAATGGTCTTGGGTGAGATTACCTGCAAGGGTTACGTGGAAATTCCTGACATTGTGCGCCGGGTAATCAAAGAGGCAGGCTATACCAAACCCGAATATGGCTTTGATTATCGGACCTGCGGAATAATGGTCTCCCTCAAAGGACAGTCAAGCGACATTGCTGCCGGGGTTGGTCAATCTTTAGAAACAAGAACAGGAGAAGCAACTGACGAGGTTTTAGACAAAACTGGTGCTGGTGACCAGGGAATGATGGTTGGCTTTGCCTGTAGAGAAACTCCTGAGCTTATGCCTTTGCCTGTTGCACTGGCGCACAAGCTATGCCGACGTTTGGCTCAGGTAAGAAAAGACAAGACTGTGCCTTATTTAAGGCCCGATGGTAAATCTCAGGTGACTATAGAATACAGTCGCGGCATACCCAAGAGGGTGGTTTGTGTTACCCTGGCTGCTCATCACGACCCAGAGGTGGAACGCAAAATCATCGAGCACGATCTTATAGAGCAGGTGATTAAGAAGGGCATTCCCGCCAACTTGCTGGATAACGAGACTGAATACTACATTAACAGCGCCGGTCAGTTTGTCATCGGTGGGCCGGTGAGCGACACTGGTTTTACCGGGCGCAAAATCATTGCCGATACTTACGGCAGTGCCTACGGACATGGTGGAGGCTCTTTTTCAGGCAAAGACCCTACTAAAGTAGACCGCTCCGCCGCTTATATGGCCAGATATGTCGCCAAAAATATAGTAGCTGCCGGACTTGCTGACTACCTTGAACTCCAGGTTGCCTATACTATCGGGAAAGCTCACCCCCTGTCATTATCCATCGAGACATTCAGCACGGGAAAAGTCCCTGATGAAATCATATCAAATCTCGTCAACAAGCATTTCGACTTCCGTCCCGAGGCTATCATAAAGACTTTGGACCTGCGCCGCCCAATTTACCGCCAAACTGCTACTTACGGGCATTTTGGCAGAGAGGATCTCGACCTTCCCTGGGAGAGAACGGACAAGGCCGAAATCCTAAGAAAAGAAGCGGGCCTGTAAAAGTGCAAACCCCAAAACCAAGTTAAGAATCCTCTCAGCACTATGTCCTGCCTTAACAATTCGTCAAATTGTGCATTGCTAGGATTACGTATATTTCAGCATATTATGCTACAATTAAAAGTAACTTAGAACCTTAGTGACAACTGAATAATCAAGGAGTGAACCAGTGTGAACAAAGCTGTTATAGCGTGCTCCTGTCTCAACCGCTCGTAGGTGGACTTTGCGTTTTTGTGTTTGGCGAGATGAGGTCACATGAGTTTGGTACAGGTTGATGATTTAGCCAAAAGTTATGGCAGGGTGGTTGCTGTGGACGGGCTCTCCCTTAGGGTGGAGGAGGGCAGCATTATGGGACTTATAGGTCCCAACGGCGCGGGAAAAACCACTACAATAAAGATAATCTTAGGTCTGCTTAAGCCGAATAGAGGGTTTGTGAGGGTTTTTGGCGAGGAACCATGGGACAACCCACATATCAAATCGAAGATAGGAGTAATCTATGAAAGAGCCATTTTCCCATCCCGTCATAAGGTACTCGATTACCTGGAGAGGGTGTGTAGAATCTTTGGCAAACCTGAGTCCCGGGCCCGCGAAGTTTTAGCTTTGACGAGACTTGAGGATGCCCATGACAGGATCATAAAGGCGTTGTCGGCCGGGATGCTCCAAAAATTCGCCGTAGCCCATGCCCTGATTAAAGAGCCGCGTCTCATCATTGCTGACGAACCTACGTCAAACCTTGACCCTGAGGCCAGGAGAGAGTTGCTAGATTTAATCCTGCAACTTCACCGCGACGAAAATGTAACTTTCCTCATCTCCTCGCACGTACTCCCTGAGCTGAGCAGGGTTTGTGAATCAGTGGCGATAATCAATAAGGGTAAGGTCTGGGCTGCGGGAAACTTAACGGAACTTTCGGAGAAGCTCGGGGCCAGAACGACAAGGATATCTACTGATAATCCTGAGGCGCTTGGAGAATTGATAGGAAAACTGGAATATGTTAACCGGGTGAAAGTAGACGGCAAGGGAGTTTCTGTAGGCGTGCTTGCCGGCCAAGATGAAAGGCTCTTCGAAGATACTCCCAAACTTGCTAAGGAAGCAGAGGCTAAAATTGTGGGAATAGAGACCGGAACCGCTTCCCTTGAAGAGCTCTTTAGACTTGCCGTTAAGTCCGGACAAGGAGAAGGTCATAGATGAGAAAAGGCCGACCATTCTTAGAAATCTTCACCTATGTCTTCGATGAAGATTACAGGTTTCCAATCCTGGAGATTTTTGCTTTCCTTTTCGCCCTGGCGACATTTGTCTTCGCGGATTTTGCTGGGGGATATGACCGGACTGGAGAAACCATGGCGTACAGCTTGGTTAACACTTTATGCGAATTCCCGCTTATGTTTATCTTTGTGGTCTTGATTCTAAAGAATGTGGCTTACGGTCTGGGTGGCGATTTGGACAGAGGTGTGATGCAAACCCTGTTCTCATATCCTCTGAAGAGGCGACATATTCTCACGGCAAGACTTCTCTCAGGTTTAGGCATAGCGGTGCTCTTGTTCTTGGGAATCCAGATTTTCGGTCTCTTTTTGTTAGCCCCGGATACCTTGGCTACCTATTCCAGCACGGTTTTCCTGACCTATGCTGCTCACCTCTGCAGCCCGGCACTTTTGCTGGCTGGGCTCCTGCTGCTTTTGACTTTGCGGCTGAAACGAGGGGGGCTCGCCCTCATCATTGGAGTCATTCTTTTCCTTGCCGGGTTGATATTTTCCGGAGAGGTGACCTACATCGCTTATGCAACGGACTCCGATGTGATACTGAAAGTTTGGGCTGTAATCAACCCTAACACAGCTCTCCAGGCATATTATTATCATATAGGCGCAGCAGGTTTTGCCTCTGAAACTTGGGTGCCAAGCTTTTCCGAGGTTTTGCTTTACCTGGGGGCTGGATACCTGATTGTGGCTGTGCTTTTCATCGTTGGATACATCTACTTCGACAGGAGATTGGAAATATGAGGTGGATAACTCTTCTGTGGAGAATAGGCACTGTAGCTTTAGCGATTGGCCTGGCTCTCTTCGTCGCCTGGCTCATCCCCTCAAGTGCTGAGTATCCACGCAGGATGAGTCGGCATATCGAGCCCGGACAATATATGTTTGAGTCAGGGGTTTACTCGCCTCAAAATGGACTGCAAATCTCCGTGAATGCTACCGATGAAGTCCGTGTTTATCTACTGGGAGCAAGCTCACTTGAACTCGATAACTGGAAAACATTGCTTAGGGAGGCATACCCTGATTCGGAGAGCCCCGATTTGGAGATATTTATTGAATTCTACACCGTGCCGCTGCTTTTCCTCCACGAGGCGTATCCTGAACAGCCACTTCCTGATTTATACGATCCCCAAACCCGGAGTATGATATGGAACGTAACCGCTTTAGATAAGGGCCTGCAAACACACCCCGAGATTATCTTGTGGGACCCGCCCCCGAGCAGCGCGTTTTCTCACGAGTTGTTTCCTGCGGATGTCCTTAACATCATGGCCGTAGTTGCCAATCCATCCTCTAATACGGTGGAAGTCGACATGGAGATAAAGGAGGTATTAGCGGTCGCACCAAAAGACAGGATTATCTTCCCAGCCCAACTCCTTATCTCAATAGGCATTGGACTGACTATTGTCTGGCTAGTCTCAAGATCTAAAGGAAAGTTCGAAAAAGCACTTTCTAATAGAGGTTAAATTTCGTCCTGGGTACCGTAAAGACATTAGGTTTGCGCCGCCCCATTTACCGCCAAACTGCTACTTACGGGCATTTTGGCAGAGAGGATCTCGACCTTCCCTGGGAGAGAACGGACAAGGCCGAAATCCTAAGAAAAGAAGCGGGCCTGTAAAAGTGCAAACCCCAAAACCAAGTTAAGAGTCCTCTCAGCACTATGTCCTGCCTTAGCAATCCGTCATTTGGTTACTATGAGGGGAGAGAGTATCACACTATAAAAGGCACCCTGGCATACAGGAGGGCCTGCACTCATTTTGCAAAGACGTTCTCCTTAGTGTATAATATCCATAGTTCAGTTCAGGTTATTACAAGCTTCTTAGAATCTCAGCAGATTTATCTTAAGTATTGGGTAGCCGGACTCTAACTAAAATTTAAAAGAGAGGAGGTTATCCAATGAGTTTTCAAGATAAGTCACTTCAATGCTCCGATTGTGGGCAAGAGTTCATCTTCACGGCTGGAGAACAAGAGTTCTATTCGTCTCGTGGCCTGCAGAATGAACCTAAGCGTTGTCCTCAATGCCGCCGAGCAAGAAAAGCACAGCGTAGTGGAAGCGGTGGCGACAACTATACATCACGCTATTAAACCTTCCAGGTATGTATGCTAAGTGTAGCATGCAAGACGAAGTCTCCTTCAAGTTTGACGAAAAGAGATTGGTGTATTGTAGCGATCGCTACAATAAGGTCGGACTGAGCAGATAACGCTAGCCTAGCTTCAATAGCACACATAGTCCAGGGATACCCAGGTTATGCATGTTTTTAGAATGTGTTGGTGTGATATGTCATTGCAAGTCGCGATGCAACAAACAGGCAATTAAGATTTAAGTAATTTAAAAAGGAGGGTTCTAATATGAGAATCTATGTAGGTAATTTATCCTATGATGTGACCGAAGAGGAATTACAGAAGGAATTCTTGGCTTACGGAGAAGTGATATCTGCAAGCATCCTGAACGATAAGTTCAGCGGGCAACCTAAGGGATTTGGCTTTGTTGAAATGGCCTCAAAGTCTGAGGCTGAAGCTGCAATCACAGGCCTTAACGGGAAAGTGCTAAGAGAGCGAACTATTGTGGTTAATGAGGCACGTCCTCGTTCTGACAACAGAGGCGGTGGGTCCTATAATGATAGGAGGGGTGGTGGCTACGGTGGTGGTTACGGTAGTGACAGAGGCGGTAGACCCATGGGCGGAAGGCAGAAAAGGTATTAGCCTACCCGACACAAGGGGACATAATGAACTTCGAAACCTTTAATTTTCATCCGAGGGTCATGGCTGGTGTACAAGCACTCGGTTACATTACACCCACACCAATCCAAGCTAAATCCATCCCACCAATTATGCAGGGCCGCGATCTCATTGGTCTGGCCCAGACCGGAACCGGCAAGACTGCAGCTTTTGTACTGCCAATTCTGCAGCGTCTGTTGCAAAGCCCAAGAGGTCGTGTGGGTGCTCTCATAATCTCGCCCACACGCGAGCTGGCTGAGCAAACATATGAAACTATAGATGAATTGGGGAAACAAACCGGGTTGCGGAGTATTGCCATTTACGGTGGTGTGAGTATGGAACAGCAAACCTGGAGACTGCGTAATGGAATCGAAATCATCGTAGCCTGCCCTGGGCGATTGCTCG
>Ga0307431_1000129_pt1 | contig 60809 bp, 61 predicted proteins | sample SalMarWE160170MG_FD_202155 | JGI IMG/M metagenome (GOLD analysis project Ga0307431, IMG submission 202155) | Salt marsh sediment microbial communities from the Plum Island Ecosystem LTER, Massachusetts, United States - WE1603-170 | ecosystem: Environmental > Aquatic > Marine > Intertidal zone >...
GAAAGCAAATGGATCATTTATATAATAGCTATACGGTTATCAATGGGTTTTCTTCTTCAATTAATGACGCCGCGGGGTATCTTACGTCAAGAGCGACAGGCAGGTATATACAGCAAGTAGAGAGAAATGCCAATAGAATTGGAAGTGCTAATCCGGTTTACGGAATTCCAAGCAGAGGGAGATAAGTATGCTGTATTTAATTCTATTGGTCTCGGTACAAGGGTTTAACGGAATTTATGAAGAAACCCCAGACCCCGGGGTTTTTAATAGGACTTACACTAGTTTATACGTTCGGAGTCCTTTAACTCTTTCAGTTCTGCATGCTTCTCTTAAATCGTATGATGATATAACAAATCCGGCTAACGCCTCGACCACAGGATATAAATATTTGTTTATGGTTTTTGCCGCGATTGGGTTAGTTGTTGCCGGCTATATGGCCTCTACGCAAGGGACCCCGGCTCCTGTTTTGAAATGTTTGCTCATTGATTTGTTAATATATGTTTGTTTTATTAGAGTAGGCCCCGGCTCGGAAATAAACTTGAATTGTTATTCCGGAGTGGACAATTGGACTACCTACCTCAGTGATCCGGGTATTGAGAGTGGAGAAAAAGTAGCAGTTCCTTTGGGACTTTTTCTCAATATTGTGGGAGGAATAACCAGAATAACAACACATTTCGCGGATAAGTTCGGGGAAAACTTAACAGGTTATTCATACAAAAACTTTCCTTACCTTATGGGAGACGCGATAAAGGAAATGCTGGAAGCGGATCATGCCAGCGAGGGGACAGTTAAGAGGGTTGATAAGTATTTTAAAGGCTGCATAGCTCCCGCTCTCGAGAAAGCCTATAGAGAGGGCAATAATATTGGTTCTTTAAAGGAGATTGTCGACTATGTGAGAGATAATGATATAATGATTCAGGAGCCTATTCTCCAGCGCGTTTTGTCTTGCGATGATTATTATGAAGAAATTGAAGCCCTGTTGACAAATGAGGTCAACCAGACTTATTCGGAGCTTTCCTCGGCTGCCGGAGTAAATCCAGCCGATAAGGAAACTTACGCGATGCGTTTCGGCCCAGGTGATATTTATGGGGCGAATGCCACGCAAATGCATATAGCGTTATCTCTTGGGAAGGAAACCATTAAAGCGGGTGATAAATTTACTCAGTACGCGGAACATCAGTCAGGAGGTCAGAGAAGCAAGGCTTTTCGATTCTTTTCTAAAATTTTTGGGTCTGCCGCGGAATATGGAACTTCTTTTCTCGGTGGAATTGTTTCGGATACTTTGTGGAGGGCTTTCCCCTATATTTCGGCGTTTGCGATTGGTTTGTATTTTTTAGGGCTTCCCATTATTATCCTTTTCTCTTTAATCCCCGGAGGAAGAATGATTATTATAGAATACCTTAGAGGATTGATCTGGGTTTTTTCTTGGCTGCCTTTTACCGTTGCCGCGACTGGTATCATAAATAGCTTTACTCAAATCAATACGGTTAATCGCGTGATGGCAGATCTCTCAAGGGGAATTGTGGAACTTGGAACAATGCAGCGACTTTCTGTTACCAGTTCTATTGCTCAAGGAGTGGGTTCTATTTTTGTTATTTTAATACCTATTATGTCTTATGCTATAATAGCTCGAGGAAGCTTTGCCGGAATGGCTCAAGGTATAGGTACGGCTGGGGGAACAATGGTTGCCGCCGGATCTAAAGTAATCAATACCGCGGTAGGAGCGGCAACTACAGCCGGTGGAGCTGCTGTAAGAAAGGGAAAGTAAAAAAATGATTTCTTTTACGGTTTTTTTGTTTCTGAGTCCTTATTGCGGTCATTGTCGTGATATGAGTTTTACAGCGGACTCTTTGTATGTATATGACTCTCTTAATGTCCAGGCGGTTGTCGATAGTCAGCATGTAGATAATATCAAATCCTGGGGGTTTCATTTCACTGTTATAAAAAACGTTAATATGAAAGAAGAATGGAATATAGAATTTTATCCGCAGATGGTTTGTTACTTTCCAAAAACGACTAATGCCTACGTTATAGCGGAAGGAGTTACCGGCAGAGAAGAAGTAAAAAATAATATCGCGAAAGCCATTTACCTGGAAAAACTTTTTAGAAATAGACAGGAAAAAACAAAATGATTCTCTTTATCTTATCTTTATACTCTTCCGTAAGCGATGTAATCCCCGATACGTTATTAATAAAGAGTATTGTTATGGTAGAGTCCGGAGAAAACCCCAAAGCACTTAATAGAAACACAAACGGGACAACAGACTACGGATTAGGACAGATAAATACAATTTGGGTAAAAGGATTAGAGTTAGATAGCGCGAAACTTATCAGAGATCCGGAATACAACTTAAAATGGAGCGCGTATATACTCAGGCATTGTCTGGATGAGTACGGATGGACTTGGAAAGGGTTGTCACATTATCACAATGGAAAAGCGATATATGGTTTGAAGTATATGTTAAAAGTTAAGGAGGTATATGATAAACTTCTCAGAAATTCTAAAAATCCTGGGATTGATTTTAACAGGCGCGGGATTCTTTTTATCGATCCTGGGGAGAAAAAAAGCCCTCAAAAGCCGGGCAGGATTCGCATTATTTCTAATGACAACAGGTAGTTTTATTTTTGGCTTAGGCTTTATACTAAAATTAGCCTCTTGACAATCCTTGTGTATTGTATTATAATGGTAAAAAGGAGAGAATATGAAGAAAAGAGCGTGTAGAGTTTTGTTTGGAGTGGTCCTAATTGCTGCTTTGCTGGTTTCCTGCTCGGATAACGCGACCGGTCCGGAAGAAGATGTAGAGTTTGTAAGAGATTTTCATTTGATTGTTTCCTATGGTGAAAATCATTTGGATGAACTGCCGGATACGATTGCCAGGATAGACAGCGCCTTTGCCTATGATAGACTTCTGCCTGTGCAAGTAGGGGATACTATAGATTTTATGGAGGTACTTGGAGCAAGAGAGTATATTCTGAAAGAAGATTTAGGAAGGGGTGAAGCGGGCAATTACGATCAGGTAATAGACCCTGGAAAAAAGATTTTTTCTGTTCAATACCCCATCGATTTTCCCTGGGTTTCAGCTGATATTTATATCTATGTGAGCCCTTTGGATACTACTTACTATTTCAGAGATGAAAAGATTAGGACTTTCTGCTCTCCTTTTTTCGCGACGGGTACAACAGTCGAACACGGTATCCAAACTAAAATTTATAGTTGGGGTTCTAAACTTGAAATCGAAATGGGTACCGGGCAAGGTTTTTATTTTACAAATTAAGAGAGGTGTTTGTGAAATTTTTTCAAGTGTTAGGTAATATTTTTTTAGTGCTTCTTAAGGTGATAGGAGGGATAGCCAAAGGACTCTTTTGTATGGGTGCGGTAATTGGTATAGGCAGTCTTTTCGGCCCTAAAGAATAAAAGAAGAAGCGATCATGAAAACTTTTAAAGTAAGTCTTCTGTTAGTTTTTGTAGGATTATCCGGATGCGCGTTTAATGTCGCCAAAGACATTCTCGTAGATGGTATAGAATCAGATCATCAGAATATAACTTGTTATCCTGTCCCTTTCAACACTTATCAAAGTATTTATGTTTTAGATACAGAAGTAAACGACTCTTTAAATGTTAAACGAAAAATTCAAAGCAGCTTTACGCAAAAAGGTTTTAATGTCCTTTCTCGTGAAGAAGACATAACCAAAGCGGATTTTTTTTTAACGTTTTCGTATGTCCCAATGATAGGGAAATATTGGACGAAAGGAGCTTACGATAGATATAAGTATTTCCCAACCTTTGAGTCTTTTGAAGCGGAACTCTATAACTCTAAAACAGCAAAAACAGTTGCTACAATAAATTACTCTCAGAAAGGTGGAGACAACGAATCGATAGGCGTTATTCTGCGAAAATTCACAAGTCGTTTATACAAAGAATACCACGTGTTTTATCTCAGACAAAATTAAAAAATGCCCGTCTTGGAAAAGAAAAGTAGGGGAGAGGGACACCACAAACATATAAAAAAGGAGGAGTAAATGGAAAAAGCAATTAAGAAAGAAACGGATAAAGCTGTATTAGTTGAGAATGATAAAAAGAAAGATGTATGGTTACCTAAGAGCAACATTAAAATTGAAGAAGGGAAAGTTACCGAGATCGCTGATTGGCTAAAAGAAAAGCACGATATCTCTTAACGTCTTTTATCCGCATTTTTACGCCCACATACAAGCCCAGGGAGGCGTTTTAAAACATTAAGCCACATCCTACACTGAATACCTTGTTTTCGGAGGGGAAAGTATCGATACAAAAGAAAAAAACAGATTAGCGAAAGAATTAACCAGGGTAATCGAGAACGCCAGGGAAAGCCACAAAGGATACCTGTGCGCCGCCCAAAATTATTATGGAACGTATCCGGACGAACCACTGGTTAACCTAAAATCCGAAAACGAATACATAGCAGAAAGGATTATCGCGTTTCTCGAGAAGAAAAGAACTAAGATAAACTCTTGACAAATGTTCCACAATTCATTAAAGTATAAAAAAGGGAGGAACCATGAGTTCAATTGCGTATTCAAAAAGGTTAATTAAAGAATATAAAGAAAAAGGATGGAGAATAGATAGAAAGAGCGATGTAAGTCTTTCTTTCCGCAGGGAAGCTCCCAGCCCTCATACCGTTGTGTCTAAGACGACGAAAAAAAACACAAAAAGAAGCTCAAGCAAAACCAAGTAAAAATCCGGATATAAGGTAGTTGTCGTCCTTGAAACTTCCAAGGAAAAATAAAATAAAAAGGTGGATAAGACTACTTTCTCCGCTTACTTTAACTGTTGTTGGAGTTCTCCTTTCTCTTTCAATAATGCCGGCAGATCTAGATTCGTATTTTTTTATCGGGGCTTCCTGGGGCTTAATCTGGTGTCTTTTAACTGTTTTTGCTAATTTAGAAGAAAAGTACGATACTACGACTATCGAAAGAATATTATGGGACTTTTGGGATGAACTCAAAAAAGAGAATTTAGAAAAAGGCCTCCGGTACACCGTATGGGTCCCTATACGGTGGGGAAGAGAATTACTCAAAATAACTGATTATACCCCCTCAGACAAAAAAGAAGCAAAGAAAAAAAAGAAACAAGTCCTTAACCCGGCTAAAGGGATAATAGGAAAATGTTATAGAACCAGAGAAAGCTGGTCGGAAACTATTTTAGTCCCACCGGGGGACAAAGAAAAATTTATGCAAATAATGATTGAGGAGTGGGGCTTCACAGAAGAAGAAGCAGAAAAACTCAAAGATGACCGAAGAGCATACCTGGCCTTTCCTGTAATAGGAGCAAATTATCAAATATTAGGAGTTTTCTACTGCGACTCTTCAAAAGGAGACAAATTTGTTGACGATAAACTGATTTCGAAAATAAACGATTTTATTCCTACTCTGCGTGGATATCTTTACCCTAAAGATTAACAATCCTTATTCTTAATATACAAACCCGTATTGACGCTTCTCCCCCACACTTCATACGCAAAACACCCTAAAAATACAAAAATTCTCTCTAAAGCCAAATCCGGCCGAATTGGTGATATAATACCTTTTACCCTTGACATTCTCCGGATCTCCAATATATTGTCGATATAATACCGTTTCTGTATCTAATAGGTATTATGGAGGGTTTTTGTGAAAACGAATAATAGAAAGAAAAAATTGCCGGAATTTTTATCCAAGAATGAGCAGTATGCTTTACTCGAACAACCGAACATGAGATATCCTACCGGAGAAAGGAATCACCTAATAATGAGGTTAATGTTGAACGCGGGGCTCAGATTAAGCGAAGCCACAAACTTAAAATGGATCCACATCGATCTTATGAGCGGTAAGGTGATGGTCCGTGAAGGAAAAGGCGCGAAGGATCGAACTCTCTGGTCAAGCGAGAAAGATTTAATGTATCTCAAAAAATGGAAAGAGCGACAAATCGAAGTAACCGGCAAAAATCCGGAATACGTCTTTACGACTTTAAAAGGCGAACAACTCAACAACCGGTACGTCAGAGATATGGTATACCGGTATACGGAAAAAGCGGGAATAAAAAAGAACGTTTCGCCGCACACGTTGAGACACACTTTCGCAACCGACCTTTATAAAGAATCCAAACACAATATAAGGCTCGTTCAAAAAGCCCTGGGTCATTCCGACTTAAGCACGACACAAATTTACACGCACCTGGAAGACGGAGACCTCGAAGACGCCTTGAAGAATTTTAGAAGGTGATAAAATTTTTAAGTGGCAGACCAAGATTAAAAGAATTTAAAGATGATTTGCTTTTAGAGAGCCATACAAAAAAATCTCAACCTTTTGGCCTTTTGGCGTAAAAATGTCTAAAACAACCAAAGAAGATGTCCTTAGAATAGTCACAACATTTTATCTGGAATCAAGAGACTTTAACGGCATTCCCAGTTGGACCCTTTCAGAAAAGCTTAATCAAGATTGGTCTCTGCTCAAGGCGATTGTTAGGGAATTAATAAAAGACGAAATGGTAGGCCTGGTTGACGCAAAAACTTCCGGGAATCCGCATATAAAACGCTTTCCCTTTCAGCCTAAGGATGTTCAAATCTCAAAGCTTAACGGGGAGTTACTGTCTCAAACATGTATATACCCCACTCCAAAACACCTCTATTCCGTAGTGAAACCAAAAGACTATGAAGGTGAACCTTATAAACTATGTTTAGCTCTTGGAGAAGCACAGCTAAGGTATCGATCTTTTAATTTGTCTGTACTTGAATTCTACAGAAACGAGCCGAGATACATATATGAAAATGATGATATACAAGGACATATTTACTATGACACAGAGAAAATGAGTGATAGCGACAAAGTATTACTTGAGACATTTGGTTTTTCATACGATGATAATGATAATCGTGCGGTGGCTGTTTTTCTCCGTTATCTGGCAGATTTGACACCAGAACATCAGCGAATATGGAAAACAAAGGAGTTGCAAGGAGATTATAAGCTTCATCCTGCATATTACAACAGCACAATAATCGGAAGTTGGGGAAGTGAGAGAATTCCTATTTGCAGTGCTCTTTTAAAGGAAATTTTTATAATAAACCAAATGTCTAAAGCAATGGGACGACCGCCATTATTCAAAGAAGACTTCGGAGAGGATCAAGAGAAGCGACCAAAAAAATTTGGTTTACTTATCAGGCCCACTTTCGAAGAATTCAATAACTTTATACATCTTCTTGACAAAATGCTCTCTGATAATATCAACTTAGATTTCTTCAAAAAAGAAGTCTCGTACGTAAATAAGACAGAACGCAAAGATGGTAAAATTCAAGTGCAACAAAAGGGCACATTACAGATTCTTGATAACTGGACACATACATACTTTATTTCAGACAATTGGGACCTCTGGGAAGAAAGCTATGCGACTCTACTCAAAATCAGAAAAATGCGCCAGAAACCAGCACATTCAATAAATAAAGATCGATTTGATCAAAAGTATTTTAAAAAACAAAGAAAAATAATTAAGGAGACATATTCGGCGGTAAGAACCATCCGTATATTCTTTGCTAATGATCCAAGAGCTAAAAGTGCAAATATCGAGATACCGGATTGCTTACAAGAAGAGAAGATATGGACAAGATAGAATTATGTCTTGTCTTTAAATTGAAAACAATCGGAGAAAAAACTAAATATAGAATTAAAACCCCCAAACAAGGAGAAAAAGCAATAAACACAAATACACGCTTTCATATAAGCTTCAGGAGGCGCTTTAAAAAGCATACCCATACAAAAACACCCTTGATTTTAAAATTTTTTTCTTTATGTTAGAAAAAACTAGCCGAAGATATTACTTTATAGAAACCAGAGAAAAAAACACAGGGAAAGAGGTTTTAATATGCAAAATTTAATGAGTGATTTGACAAAATTATTTCAAAAAGATAACCGAATATTTGCAGACGGAAAGTTGCTAAAAAACAAGCTCACAGAACTAGCTCTCAAGCTTGATCCTCCTCTTATAGAAATGCTTCTTTCTGATAAAAAAGCAAAAAAGCATTTCTTTCTCGAAAAGGAAATAAAGAAAAACAAAGTGCTAATCTTTGACAAAGATAAATTTATTGCCTTCGTGAACAATAAAGAATTTCTTCCGGACTCATTTACCAGCTTTAAAAATAAGATCGGGCTGATGACTAACGGCGATTACTTGAAAGAAAAAGGCGACGTTGTTTTAGCATGGGCATATAAAGATTGTGTGCTTGAAGGTGGGCAGGACAAGGAAGACCAGAAGCGCACCGAGATTTTCTACAATGAAACGCTTTCCCCGGATGAGATTGATAGGTTATTTGAGCCTAAGGTTTTAACGAATTTTAAGAAATACGACAGCAAAGGCGAACATAAACTTTATCATTTAAATCACCTTAGCAATTTACTATTAAAGGGAAACAACTTATTAGTACTTCATTCACTTGAAAAAATTTTGAGAGGTGGAGTGAAATTTATATATATTGACCCCCCATATAATCTCGATAATGATAGTTTCAGATACAACGATCGCTTTACGCATTCGAGTTGGCTGACTTTTATGAAAAATCGGTTAGAAATAGCCAAGGAATTGCTTAATCCCAAAGGTGTTATTTTTGTTCAAATTGGAGACGAGGAAGAAGCTTATTTGAAGGTTCTATGTGATGAGATCTTCTCAAGAGAGAATTTCATTGCAACTATAACACGTGTTGCAAAAACGGCAAGCAATAAAGGAACTTTCTTTGCGCCTTCCACAGATTTTGTTTTGTGTTATGCAAAAGATAAAAATCAACTGCCAGAATTTTACGATGCAGTTGATGAAAACCTTTATAAAAAGACGGAAAAAGATGGTTCTCGAAAGGGCGAAAATTATCGAGATGATGTTGCATTCTATCAATCTTCTTTAGATACAAGACCAAACCAAAGATACTATATCAAATGTCCGGATGGTTCTTTAGTCCTTCCTCCGGGAAAATCCTTTCCTGTTAAAAAAGAAGATACGGCAAAAGCTAATCCTAAAAAAGGGGATGGAGTTTGGCGATGGGCAGTAAAAGCGTATAAGGAAAATAGACGTTTGATGGTCTATAAAAAAACGAAAAGATCTCCGCTTTTAGATGAAAATGGGAATCAAGCAAAATGGAATATTTATACAAAAAGTTACTTAAGTGATCGACAAAAAACTGGGACAAAGCCGAGAAATTTCTTAGATCAATTCATCAACAGAAAAGGAGCTGATTACATAAAAAATCTTGATGTGGATTTTGACTATCCTAAGCCAGTTGAATTGATTGAATGGTTGATTCGTATTGTAGGCGTTGAGAAGAATGATATTGTTTTAGATTTTTTTGCCGGCAGTGGGACGACAGCAGAGGCGGTTTTAAGAGTTAATAGATCAGATGATGGGCATCGTCGATTCATTCTGTGTGAACAAATGGATTACGTTAATGGCATAACAGCAAAACGAATACAAAAAATTCTTGCACCCAAAGAAGAATTTATATATTTTGAGCTTAAGTGTTTAAACGAAGCCTATATAAATGATTTAAAAAAAGCCAAAACCACTAAAACACTCTTCAATATCTATGAAAAGATGAAAAAAGAGTCGTTTTTTCGATACGACGTTGAATTATCAAAATTTAACGAAAAGGAATTTGAAAAATTATCCCTTAAGGAGCAAAAACAAGTATTATGCGAGTGTCTCGATAAAAACCATCTCTACGTTAATTTAAGCGAGATTGATGACGAGGAGTATAGGGTAAGCGAGGAGGAGAAAAAACTAAACAAGGGGTTTTATAAAGATTGAGCGCTTATGCTAATTAAGAAAATTACAAAGATAAAAAATACAGGTATCTTACAGGATTTTAACTGGAGTAATTTAAAGATTACGCCAGAAGATAATACTGCCAATCTTGATTTTAAAAATGTCAACCTAATTTTCGGATGGAATGGAACCGGCAAAACGACCCTTTCGCAAGTTTTAAGAAATTTTGAATTGGGGAAAGTTTGTAAAAAACTAGAAAGATACAAAAACAGTGCGTATGAGATTGAGCTTACAGATGGCTCAAAACTATCAAATTTAGATATTGATAATAAAAAGAATATAAGAGTTTTTAATAAAGATTTTATTGAGGAAAACATTTTTCAGGATATGGAACAAGCCGGAAAAAACGTAAGACCAATTTATTATTTAGGAGACAAAAAGATTGAACTAGTAAAAGAGCACAAAGAAAAGGAGAAAAAACAAGAAGATTTAAACGATACCCAAAAAGGTATAGAAGAGAAAGAAAAAGCAAAAGAAAGGTTTGAAAGCAATACGGCCAAGCATATTAAAGATACGTTATTGGGTATAAAAAAATTTCAATTTTATGATAAAACTTCCTTTATTAATGCTTTTCGAACAATACAACAAAAAGTCGAGAATGGCGAAACGTCTATAGATAAGCTAAAAACAAAAACGACCCTTTTTAATCAGAAGCTCAAAACCGTTAAAAGTGCTGAGGTTCTTCAAGTTTGGATTAACGATATCAGGGAAAAATCAGGGAACATCACAAAGAATTATTTAGAAGATATCGGCAAAGTTTTACACAAAACCGTTTCTTTGCAGAAAACAATTGAAAAATTAAAGGGTGACTGGGAACTAAGTTCTTGGGTTCAGGAAGGTTTGTTACTTCACAAAAAAAGAAAAAGTACGCATTGTGAGTTTTGCGATCGAGAACTCCCCCCTCAAAGAATTAGTGACCTTGAAGCTCATTTCAATAAAGACTATACAGAACTAAGCAATTCAATCAGCAAAAAGATAACTCAAATTAAAGATCAAAAAATAAAGGAAATAGAAAAGATTCCTGATAACGACTTAAGGATTTTGGCCCAGAAGTTGAATGACCTTTTAGAAAGACTACTTACAGAATTGATTGAAAAACAAAAAAATATACTTTCCGATCGAACCCTATCAGAAGAAACGCAAGATATTCTTTTGAAAAAAGCAACCGAAATATCGAATGAAACTATCGCTCTTGACAATTCATTTGCTAATTTAGCTGAAGAATTAGAATCTTCTATCATAGCCGATAAACTGGACGAGTATGAACAAAAAACAAAGGAAGTAACCGATTTAAAAGCAAAAAAAGAGAAGCTTATTTTTGATATCAGGCAGCTGGAAGAAAAAATAAAAAAGGGAGAAAAAGATATTAAAGATTTCAAATTACCTGTAGAAGCAATCAATAATGGCCTAAAGAGTTTTTTAGGACATTTTGATTTATGCTTTGCGGCCAAAACAGATGAACATGGAGAAGATTATTATGAAATAAAAAGAGGAGACGAAATAGCTTTTAACCTGAGCGAATCCGAGAAAACAGCTATATCACTTATCTACTTTTTGAGTAAGCTCAACGAGGGTGGATTTAATTCGGCAAGGGGTGCGGTTTTTATTGATGATCCGATTTCAAGCCTGGACTCTCAGTTTCTGTACAATGCGTACTCATTTATTGTTTCAGCAATTGAAAAAGATTCTAGTAACAATTTACGGATTGGGCAATTTTTTCTTTTGACGCACAATTACGACTTTTTTAATCTATTTAAGAAAAAGTACCGCAATAAAATAGAAAAAAACACTTGCGGGCTTTATATGTTCAGAGTTAACGTTAATTCAGCGAAAAAGAGAATATCAAACATTTATGAACTTGACCCTCTACTTAAAGAGTTCGATTCCGATTACCAATATTTGTTTAGCAAGCTAATCGAATTTGAGAAGGCTACTGACGAAAACAAAAACGACCTAACTCTTATTTATCCTTATCCAAACATAGCAAGGAGAGTACTAGAGACTTTTTTGAGTTTCAGATTCCCGAGCAAGCCAAATTATAAAGATAAAATTGATTTAACCAGAGTAGATAAAAAAATTAAAGAATCTGTTTATAGATTTACTAACTTGAAATCTCATGGAACTCTTAAAGAAGCTGAAGGGTTTTCTCCGGAAATTCTTGAACCAACATCCAAAAATCATATACTGGATGTATTGAAATTAATGAGAAAAGAAGACGAGCCTCATTGTAAAGAAATGGAAGATTGTTATAAAAATTAAATATTATGCTCTACGAAGTTTTTAATTCATTGAAAGAAGCCCACGGAGAAAATTATTTTACATCGCGGATTGGCAATGAAATAGTCCGAAATCTCAATCCAAAGTTTGACTTAAGAGAATATCAAAAAGAAGCACTGGGAAGATTCGATTTTTATTCTACTGAATATCAGAAACGGCAATACCCGTCGCACCTGCTTTTTAATATGGCAACTGGTAGCGGGAAGACTTTTTTAATGGCATCAAATATTCTTTATCTATACAAACTCGGCTATAGGAATTTTGTCTTCTTCGTTAACAGCACAACTATTATAAAAAAGACTATGGCGAATTTTCTCGATAAGGCCTCACCCAAATATCTCTTTGCGGAGAAGGTCATCTTTAACGACAAACAAATATATATTCAGAAAGTTGATAATTTCGAAGGAGCTAACCAAGACAATATCAACATTATATTCACCACTATTCAGGGCTTGCATTCCCGGATATGGACTCCGCAGGAGAACGCTATCACGCTTGAGGATTTTAAGCAAAAAAAGATCGTTTTTCTATCAGATGAGGCTCACCACATAAACGCCCTAACAAAGAATTACGATAAGATGAGCAAAAAAGAGCAAGAAGAAAGCACAAGCTGGGAAAATACGGTCAATAAGATGTTTCAAAGCGATAATCGAAATATTATGCTTGAATACACAGCAACGATCGAGTTTGAGGATCGGGCCATACGCAATAAGTATGAAGATAAAATCATTTATCAGTACACGCTCAAGGAATTTCGAGAGGACAAGTTTTCAAAGGACGTGCAGATAATGCAGTCCGACCTTAACCTTATGGAAAGGGCTTTGCAGGCAGTTATTTTAAGCCAGTATCGCCGGAAAGTTGCCGAGAAATATAAAATACAGCTTAAGCCGGTCATTTTGATAAAGGCGCAAAAAACGATTGCCCAGTCAGAGGAAGCAGCGACCGCATTTAAGGAGATGATCAAAAAGCTCAAGGTAAGCGATATTAAAAAGATCGAGCGGAGCAATTCAAACGGCATTATCACAAAGGCATTTTGGTTTTTTAAGGATAACGGCATTACCTATGAAAATTTAGTGCGTGAGATTAAAGAGGATTTTTCAGAGGAAAAGTGCATTGAGGTTAATTCGAAGGCGGACAGCGAAGAGAAACAGATCAAAGTCAATACGCTTGAAGCTGAGCATAACGAAACAAGAGTTATTTTTACGGTCAATATGCTCAATGAAGGATGGGATGTGCTTAACCTTTTTGACATTGTGCGTCTTTATGAAACACGAGACACAAGACACGGTAAAGCCGGAAAAACGACTATCTCAGAGGCACAGCTTATTGGTCGAGGTGCGAGGTATTACCCCTTCAAGCTTAATGAGGGCGAGGATAAATTTAAACGCAAATATGATGAAAACGGAAATAATGAGTTAAGGGTTTTAGAGGAGCTTCATTATCACAGCCTTAATGACTCTCGCTATATCACTGAGATCAAAGCTGAGCTTGTGAAAAGCGGTATTGCACCACCGGATGATAAACGCAAACAAATCACGGTTTCGATTAAAGAGGAGATTACAAAAACGAAGTTTTGGAAAAACGGGCTGCTTTTTATCAATGAACTAAAAAGAAATAGCCGGGATAAAGTTAAGCGAATGCATGATCTTGTATCTGAGACAATTTTTCAGCATAAGTTAAAGGTTGGAAAAACGACTGAAATAGGCGTGTTTGATGAGGCAACGCAGAACGGCGGTCAGGATCAAGTGTTAGATAAACGCACAATCAAGTTTAACCGTATTGAGAAACATATTAACAGAAAGGCTCTCGATAAGGTTGACTTTTATCGCTTCTCTAATTTGAAGAAGTATTTCCCTTCTTTAAGTTCTATTGATGAGTTTTTAACATCCGTAGATTATCTGGGCGAAGTGGATATTGAGGTGTACGGAGTAAAAGAGCATCTCTATAATTTAAACAACCATGACAAATATGAAATCGCTCTTGATGTGTTCAAGCGTTTAGCCGGAAAAATCGAAGCCAGTACGACAGAGTATATCGGCACGAAAGAGTTTAAAGGATATAGTATTTGTAAAGTTGTCAATATGTCAAAAACTAGCGAGATTTTAGTCGGCGGAGAGGATAAAGAGTTTGGTATCGCTATGAGTAAGACGACAAGAGAAGACTTACGTTTACGCTTAAAAGAATACGATTGGTATATGTATGATGAGAATTACGGCACTTCAGAAGAAAAGTTTTTTATCCAATTCATCCGTCATGCTATGGACACGCTAAAAAAGAAATACACGAATATTTATCTTCTGAGAAATGAACGAATATTTAAAATATATCGTTTTTCTGATGGGAAAGCAATTGAACCTGATTTTGTCCTGTTTTTGACTGAAAAAGGCACAAAAAAAGCTTTATCTTTCCACCTGTTTGTTGAATCTAAAGGCCAACATTTATTAAAAACAGACCAATGGAAAGAAGACTTTCTAAAAGAAATAGAAAGCCGATTTAAAATAATTGATTTGTTTGAATCGGAAAAATATAAGCTTGTAGGATTGCCTTTTTATAATGAAATCTTAAAGAAACAAGAGTTTACGAATAAATTTAAAGAAGTTTTAAAATTTTAAGATGTAACAAAATAACCTATATATAATTCTTTCAGGTCTCCCCTACTTCACAATAGTGGATGACAGGTGGGGAAACATTCGCTTGGCCGCCCACCGATCCAGCTGATAAAAGTAGTTAGGTAGTTAGATAGTTAGATAGTTTAAAAAACTGAAATCTCTGTGTCCTCTGTGGTAAAACCGGATTTTTGCCGGTTACTTCGGTTTGTCGCTCTTTCCATTTTTTGAATTTTATCATTTTTATTTTTTTAGAAAAGCCACATTAATTCTTCGTCTTATAGCTATTCTTGTTCTGCTTCAAAAAATGTGCTCATAAAACCAACACCCTCATAGAAAATCATTACCCAAAGGGAATTAGCCCCAAAACGGTTATCGTAATAACCTATATACTTAAAAATATCCTTGCCAATTTCTTTAGCTCTACCTACATTATCAAAAAAGTCCTTAAGATGCTTCGGCATTAATTTGATGCTTTCGTTATTTGGGGCCATATCCCATTTTATTTTACCCTTTATGTAGCCTATATCGGTTTCGTGATATATGAGCGCTCTTGTTAACCTTTCAATAAACCTATTCATAACATCTTGATCAAGATTGAAAGCCGGCCGTCTCCCGAGATAAATACCACCTTCTGAGTAAACATCAACCATTCTCAGACTTCTTAGTATGTGCAAGAAATTGTCTTTACCACGCTTACGTCTAAATGCCCGGTTTCTCTTATCTGCAATTTGATTCACAATACTTGGGTGTTTTTCTGTGACATCCAACGAGGTCAACAAATTTCTTGCACGCTCATCATCCTTTCCAAAAACATTGTTACAAATACTACAGGAAGGAACCGTTATCAAGTTATTAGGTCTAGGTGTTGGGAAAAAACATTTTGGAGGCACATGATCATCAGTTGTTGCTCGTCTTTTACCACAGTATATACACAGCTCGGACATATCTAATTCACGCCCAACTTATTTTAACTAAATAATTTAAAAAACAAGGTTTTACCTTTTATTGTTTCCCATTATGTTGATTAATTAACTGTATTTTCCACAACAATTTTTAAACTTCCTTCCACTGCCACAGGGACAGGGCATATTTCTTTCACTTCCCTTCATCCCAATCTTGACCTTTGGAGGATTCTCGTCCGGATATTCTTTTATCTTAGTTCTAAAGATTTGTCTTTTCCCAAGCATTCTGTGCTTGATTAATTCTTCTTCTAAACGTTTTGCTTCATTGTTTTCTTCTTGAGTCCATGTACGTGCATCCAAGTACATAATATCTTCAGAGCGCTTCTCTTCCCAGCCAGTTTCAGTTGCTAAGCCAACGATGTCAAGAGCATTAGGGCTGTTAAGCTTAGTAATCCTTAAATAACTGTTTAGCAACTCACCTCTGATTTTGCGGTATTTTTCGTTAGAGATGTTCTTGGGTTTTGGAAGTAAAAGGAACAGATAATAAGGATCTCCCGGGTTAGATGGCATTATTAACTGAGTTGCACGCATAGTTTTAGGTGTCTTTGCAATGAATTTGTGAATTTTTTCAGCAAGCATTCTTCTTCTGGTTCTATTTTCTTTTGCCAATACTCTAAAAATCTTTTCTTGACTCTGTAAATCGGGATGTGACATGCGATAAGAAGTTCCTGTTGTAACATGGAAAATAAATTTTTCTATTAATTTATCCCAAGAGTAACTGATCTCATTAGCCTTTATCTGGGCAAGGCGCAAAGGGTTTTTAGAAAACTCCTCCCATAAACCTTCTAAAATGACAACACCTTTTATTTCTTTATTTGATTTCTCTAAAAAGGTATGTTCATTGTGTTTATCAACATGTTTAAGGTAATATGCAAGCAAATCGTCCTCTCCAGTAACCATTACTAATTTCCCGCTCGAGATAAAATGCTCTTTTTTTGTAAGATATGTAGTAAAATCTGATATAGTATCAAGCGTTCTCATTACTATCTCAAGGGAAATGTCATCAAAAACATGTACGTATCCTTTGTTAGCTTCAACTTTTCCTATCGTGAATGGATAACATTCCGAGTTATTAATCTTTATGTGCATATCCCCTATAATCTGTGGATTTATCATTAGTGTCCCGGTACCACCCAATTGCTTAATACATTCGGCAGATGCACCATGTGCTACAACAATTCTATGAACGATGGTATTTTCTCTTGGTGGAATAGATAAGGGAAACGGTTGCGTGCAACTTTTGTCTAAGTAAAGCTTATTGGGTTCATTAAAAATCCATCTCTCCGCACCCCATATTTGGTTTGCAGCTTTTTTGACAGCCTTCCTATACCATCTACTCCAATCAAGTTCTATATCCCCAGTTCTTGAAAAGGCGCATTGTTTATCTGAAAATATTATCAAGTGGTTCTCGAACACTACAAGAAGATCACAGACTTCTTTCCCGTCACCTTTTGGGCTTTTGCGTGATGCATTTGTTCTACCTTGGTCACGAAAGACATTTGGATAACTCCATAAAGATAGAAAAGTATCCTTACACAGACGACTTAAGTATTCTTCTGCAGTATTTAATCCTGTTGATTTAACAAGTATCGTTTGCGGGTAATTGACTTTCATCAGATTTTGGAATTAGCTCTCGTTTTCCACCCCCAACAAATCTCTCTATGTATAGTTAAATAGTCAAATCGCAGAACAGATAAACGTATAATCATAGTATATTTTAATGTACAAAATTGATATGTCAATGGTTAGAGACTATCTCCAGCTAATTGGTTGATTGGTTAGTTAGGCCCTCGGTAGCTAAAAGAGAGTAAGGAGTAGAGAACAGTAAGCAGTGAATAAAACAAAAAATAAAAACCCTAATAATCCTTTTTCGATCTGCTTCCTATTATCTTTCTCCGGAGTCATTCCTAGCGATTCACGATTTAGTTATTTCTACCCTTGACATCTCCCCCACTCTTGACATATAATATAATAACAGGAGGACACACATAGATATACTTAAAGGCATATTTTTCATAATATTAGGCTATTTCATAAAATGGTTGGAAAGTCTCATCAGAAATAGAATACCTCTAAAAATTACAATTTTAACCGACGATATTTCCTTTACAGATATAACAAACCCACCAAGCTACCCGAAATTCTTTTTACCTGTTAATTTCACCAGGAGGACGACTCCTGACTACGAAATAAGTTTTTCAAACTTTAACATCAAACCTAAAAAAGTCTCTGATATAGAATTTTCTATCTCTAATAGAGTATACGAAGAAAAATGGAAAGTAGGCACTCCTATGAGCAAATTTGAAATGGATAGAACATCTAAATGTGGTTACCTACTAATCAACATAAAACTCCCCGAAAGATGTACATGGAACAAAATATACGATACTCTAAACAACAATATAAAAAGTCTCTTTGAAGTGAGCTTTGAATATAGGCTTTCAATAGAGACAAAGAAAAGAAATTTTAATAAAGAATTAAAGGAATTAATGAAATCCGTAGTAGAGAAAGTCTATAATTATAAACGTCAATTTGAAAAATAAATATTAATCCAAAGTCTCATTCAAGCGTCAGAATTTCTTCACCTCTCCCCCACCGGTGGGGAATCCCCTTGTCGGCCGCCGTGTGATCCAGCTGCTAAATCCAGCCAAAGTGGTGCGTAGGTGGGGAACGTATCTCCGATATCGCTCTCCGGCAGCTGCGGAAATAACCATAAAGTGGTGGACAAAAAAAGTGGCAGGAGTCTTTCAACTCCCGCCGGAGATATGAGCCTTAGTCGGCTCAGTATAAAAAAACTAAGTATTGTAGTAGTTTACAATATGTAATCTTTTCCTTGTTCTGTCAAGAGTACAATAAAAACAAAATAAAACTTGTTAATATTTTTAAATCTTTGTCGATAGAAGAGAATTTTTTAAAACTTTCGGATATCTTTATCTATATCTATCGTGCTTTGCTGCTATTCTTTCAAAATGAGCAGCCCTCCTCTCACACTCAGCTGCTTTAACTTCTTTTCCTTCTCTTCGAAACAATCCTGCTTTCTTTGACCAGATAGCTGCTTCTTGTCTAGCCTTAGCGGCTGCCTGTTGATGAGTAGCCATAAATAAACCTCCTTTTTTTAAAATTATAATGAAAAATTTTCTTCTCGCAATGGAGGAAAAATGTGGTGGGAAAGGGACATATCTTTCTCTCCTTCCTCACTTAGCTCTTCTCTTCTCTCTTTTGTTGAGCTCGCCCCCATTGGTTAATCTCTACAACTATAGTATATGTTAGAAAGGGAGTATGTCAAGTTTTTCTTATGTTTTCTCCATGCTTATCAAAATAAAAATCCGGGACGATTCTGTTTTAAAAAATAGTCAATTAACTTTTTCTTTTCTTCCCCCTTTTGGTTTTATTCCCTCTTTTTTTCAAAATATTCAGATTCTTCTTTTTACAACAATTATTTTAAAAATGTTTTTTGGTTGGGGTGGTTGGAGCGTTTTCTAATATCCTTTCCGCTCTTTCGTCGATTAGTAAGAAATGGCCGGTTTTTCAAGAATCAATTTGATTGTTTTTTCGTTCTCAACAGAGGCGTCTAACAGGGCGAACAAGATAACGATAATAATTTCTAATAAAACCGATTTGCCAAGGTTCCCGTTCTTTACCGCACCGTCCGAACTTTTTGTTCGTACAATTTCGCATCAGCGTTCAATGTGAACCACACCCCTACGCCGATCCGCTTCCAGTTGAGCCTTCTTCAGTTTGTCATAAAGTTGACGTGCGTTGCAGATGGGGTCAACCGTAATTACGGGAGTATCTTTGTCGGACGACAGGATGATTATGCGACCCGCCCCGAACATGCGCTGGAGGAAGTTCACGTTTAAGGCAATATCCTGAATTCTCCACAGATCCATGTTTTGAACGGACTTTGCGACAATACCGTGTTCATACTCAATACGATCATTAGTGATCCGAAAAACTTTATTCTTGAAATCAAGCCATTTGAAAATCCAGTAAAGAAGCGCTATGAAGCCGATTCCGGCAGCAACCAACCATAGATTACCCCTAGCTACCGAACCTTTAGCCACAGCACCACTAGCAACAACGACTAGAATTGCCATAATGATCAAAAAGATTGCGCCGATTGTTGGGCCCACAAGAGCAATATGAGAAAGATTGCCTTCAAAAAATACTTCGGTGTCAGTACCAACGGCATGACCTTGTGGTGTTTGTCGTGCGTGCTCCGCTTGCGAGAGGCGGCCTCCGGCAGGAGTCTCCAGAAATTCGCCACAGAACCGACACTTGATTGCGTCCTCTTTAATCATCTCGCCACAGAACGGGCATTTCTTCTGTCCAGGCTCTCTCATTTTCTCTCTCTTTTTGTAATTATAATAAGAAATCGCATCTTTGTCAACTACAATTTTTTGCTGTTATTGTTATAAATAAAATAGGGCATTTATTTATAACAATAACAAACACCGCCTAGCCCCCTTGACATCTCCCCCACTTTTAGCGTATACTTTAATTACAGGAGGTAAAAAATGGATCAACCTGTAAAAATATATTTGGACAATAACATCTATAACTATCTTGTTGACGAAGATTCAATTCCTGAAACTGATGTTAAAAAGTTGATTAAAGCGGTAAATGCAAATGTTGTTGAAGTTTTATTTAGTCCCGTAAATCTTTTTGAAATCGTTAGGTGTTTTGAAAACAAAGAAGAAAAAGCAAAGAAAATGGTTGAAAGGAGTTATGCTCTATCAAAGAAAGTTACGATACCACCAAATGATGTCCTTGTTATGCAACTCAAAATGCATCTCAATAAATTTGATTTTTCTAATTCAAATATCTATGATTCTTCAGACCCCTTATTTAATAAAATAAGAAATGGAATTTTAAAAAGTAAAAGTTATCGCGTACCGATAGAATTCCATGAGAGAATAAAAAATTATGCTTCGTGGTATATCAATCGTCTAAATACAATGAAAGATGAGATAAATAATTTTTTATCAAAAATACAATTCAACAATTTCACCAAGATAGATATTAATTACACCAATAGCAATCCAATAGATTTGTATAACATATTTAATGGTAATCCCTCTAGTAGAAAAATGCATCTAGAAGCTGTTTTTAAAGATAGATGTCATTATGAAGGTGATTTATCTAAGATAATAAGTTTTAACGATATTCCAAGTTTCTCAATATTTTGGAAATACTATCTCAAAGTAGCGTATGAGTTAATCTTACGTGACAAGAAACCTAATTTTGGGGATTGGGCAGATTTAGATCAAACAGTTTATTTTTATTATGCTGATTTTATTGTTACTTCAGATACGGGTAAAGCAGGTCTTTTCCCGAATTATAGAGGCATTCTGAGCGAAGTTCTCCAGCCGATGAATAAATCGGCAATTAAATTTTCAACTTTAATTTCAAAATTGGAGAATTTGAAATGAACTGTGCAATTTATATCAGCATACATAAACTATATTAGACGAGAGTCAGTACATAAACTCAAAAACTCGTTAAACCCCCTTGACATCTCCCCCACTTTAACCGTACACTATAAGCAAAGGGAGGCTAATAATGATATTTTTAATTGGAATTGTGGCAGGATTATTATTCGCGCTTTACTGTCTTATCGGAAATAAGATTACGGGAAAAGAATTTAATTATAAGGATTTCTTTAAAATGTGGCTTTTAACAACTATTGTTGTTATTGTTGTGTGGTTTTTAATTGTTATAATTGGGGGGGAAGCCCCGGTTTAAACTAAAAATTTTTTAGGATTTTTCTCAATTTTATTTTGGGCTGTCAGGACTAAAAGTAGCGACAAACAAAAGAACTAATTAAAATTAGCAAAAAATGCCTTGATTTAGATTCTATTATTCGTATAATATATATACTATGATTAAAAGGTTGTTTTTACTTTTTTCGACTTGTTTTTTATTTACTCTATTTGCAGCGGATAAACAGCTCCTTCCTTTCAACGAGTATTTGAGAAATCAAAATTATGAGACTTGGTTACCATCTTACATTTTTTCTTATAACATACATTTATATCAAAGAACTTTATTAATATTAGGTTATAACCCCGGGCCAATAGATGGACTTTTAGGGCCAAAAACGAAAAAGGCGATAAGAGAATTCCAACGAGACAACAATCTTATTCCCGATGGGATAATTGGCCCCAAAACGGAAAACGCTCTCTACTCATATATAAAAATTTCGGATATACTTGAAAGCATTTCTTATATTTCAGGCCAGCACTACCAACATCGGAGCTTAGCCCCCTATCTCTTTAAGAAAAGTAGCGGTTCTCAAAATTATACAATAGACTACAAAAATAGATTAGTTCCTTTTGTCGCAGAGAATAGAAGTCATTATGGGCAAATTAGTAAAAATACCGGCAGACCTAAAACCGTATACGTAAGAGGGTATTATAGAAAAGATGGAACATACGTTCGGAGTCATTATAGAAGTCGCCCAAGAAGATAGTAGTTGTTTCGATTTTTTAATAAGAAACAAAAATAGACTTATCCTTTGACATCTCCCCCACTCTTAACGTATACTTTAACTACAGGAGGTCGTTTATGAATTTTTTTTCGAAATACTTAGCTATATTCTTTATTAATGTTTTTATTCTATTAGCGCAACCTCCAGATACATTATGGACGAAAACGTTTGGAGGAAGCGATTCAGATAGAGCATGGTATGTAGAAAAAACAATAGATGGAGGATATATTTTAGCCGGATATACGCGGTCCTTTGGGGAAGGATATGATGACATATACATTATTAAGACCGACTCTTTGGGAGACATGTTGTGGACAAAAACGTATGGCGGGTTGGATGTTGATAATGCTTATATAATTCTTCAAACCTCAGATAAAGGATATTTTATTGCAGGCCGTACAGAATCGTTTGGGGCAATAGGATATGATGTTTATTTGGTCAAAACCGATTCTGTAGGAGATACTTTGTGGACGAAAGTATATGGAGGAGATAGACACGATGAAGCCTATTCGGCACTAATAACAAATAAAGGAAATTATATTGTAATTGGTTCTACAGGGAGAGTTAATTACGATGTTCTGATGATGATGGTTGATAGTTTGGGTGATACTTTATGGTCTAAAACATATGGAGGAGATTCGTTAGATTTTGGAAGATCTGTTTGTCAGACGAAAGACGGAGGTTATATTATTGTTGGAAGTACAAAATCATTTGGTCTAGGAGAACGAGATGCATATCTTATAAAAACAGATTCGGCGGGTGATACTCTTTGGACTAAAGTATATGGCGGAAGTGACAATGAGTTTATTGAAGATGTCAAACAAAAAGACGATGGCGGATATATTATAGTTGGAGGAACATATTCTTATGGAGAAGGCGGGGAAGATGTTTATTTGTTAAGGATAGATAGTTTAGGAGACACTTTGTGGACAAAAACGTATGGGGGAAGTGAAGATGACAGAGCAGAAGAAGTACAGGTAACTGATGACGGAGGTTTTATTTTAGCCGGATGGACAAGATCTTTCGGGGAAGGGATGGAAGATATTTACCTGTTGAGAACGGACAGTTTGGGAGATACTTTATGGACGAAGACTTATGGTGGTTTATTAGGTGATGGCAGTAGATGTTTACAACTAACCCCTGATGGAGGATATATTTTGGCTGGACATAAACGATCTTCCGAAAGTCTTGATGACGTTTGGTTAATAAAGATGGCTCCCGATTATTCTTTTGTTAAAGAAGAAAATTTAAGGATAAAGAATTATAGATTAAGTTGCAACACTATTGAATTTTCGAATCAGATGATAATAGAATATGAGGTTTCAAAAGACAATGGCATCTTAGACTTGGAGGTTTATAATATACTGGGGATGAGAGTACGTGCTATTGTTCATGAAAAGAAAAAAGCAGGCAGATATTTGGAAACATGGAACATGAAAGATGATAATGGTAAGGAAGTTTCAAGCGGTATATATTTCTTAAAGCTACTGACAGAGGACAAAGACAAATTAGTTAGAAAATTTATAATTGTTAGGTAAGAGAAAACAGGATTAGTTTAGCATACAATTTTTATCTACTTAAAATTGTTAGATGGAACAAAAGAATTTTTTAAAGGAGGTTAATGTGAAAAGTTTTTTATCCCTAATTATTTTTTTAATATTTTTAATTTTTAGTTGTACTACAAACCCTGAGGATGATTTATCTATTGAAAATTACATGCCCTTGGCAGTTGGCAATAGTTGGACGTATGAAGACAGGCAACAAAGTAGACACACTTGGGAGATAGCCTATAAAGATGGTAGCGTATATGCTTGCAGTGTTCAAGGTACAGTAACCTATTGGGAAATTGTTGATACTGAAATTCACGAATGGATGAAGTCAAATCCTAATTCACCAGAGGTTATATTGCAAGAACCATTAGAAACTGGACATAAATGGCCGATAAACGCTATTCCCTTTCATATTATTATAGAAACCGATTTTGCTATCACTTTATTTGAGAAAACTTATACTAACTGCATAAAAGTAATGGATGATGATAGCAATTATAGGATTTTCTCCCCGAATGTAGGTATAATAGAATGGGGTTCATTAAATAACCCCTTAACTTCTCCACAAAAGCTGGTATTATATAAGGTATATTAAACAAAAATTAGGTGGCGAAAAAGCTATGCGTTTTCTCAATTTTATTTTGGTCCGCTAGGACCAAAAGTAACGGCAAATGAAAAAGCTAACACCACTAATTTTATTCTCCCTCTCCTGCACAACCCAACTCACTACTCAACCAGATTTCGAATTAACCCAAACCAACGAACACTTATACTGGGGCATCCCCGGCATCGATGGCCAACTCATCACCAGGGAAGGATACGTCCTTCTACACGACGGCAACAAGAAAGTCCCTCTGTGGGTATCTTACTACTTAAAACCCAAACCTACCCTTGACACCTCTCATCTTAAACTTATACTATAGTTACAGGAAGCTAAAAATGTTGGCATTTATTTTCTTATGTTTAAGTATTCATACCCGAGGTGTAGACTCTACACACTTTAGGGTAATGTCTTATAATATGTTATATTTCTCTCACGACGACGGAGATAGAGCGGGTTATTTTCAGGCTGTTTTCGACTCGGTAAATCCAGATATCATACTTACGCAGGAAATGGTAAAAGAAGGGGGTTGCGATACCATCTTGAATAGACTAAACCATGGAGGGAATGAGTACGATAGAGCTGTCTTCATGAATGGTCACGATACCGACAATATGCTCTTTTACCGGACAAGTGTATGTTCTTTAATATCACAGGACACTATATCTACCGATTTGAGAGTTATATCAAAGTATGAGGTCAACATAGGAGGTAATAATCTAAGGCTTTACTGCTGCCATCTCAAAGCTTCTCAAGGGAGTGCTGAAGAACAACAACGTCTACTGGAATGCACTATACTAAGAGATTATTTAAATAATTCCATCCCTCCAGAAAACGAGTTTATTATAGTAGGTGATATGAATTTTTATGATAGTGATGAACCGGGATATCACAAACTTGTTGACTCTTCCTCAAATAATAACGGCAGAGCACTAGATCCTTTAAAGGCTGGAGATTGGCACGATAACGAGGATTATAAGGAAATACATACACAGTCGAGCAGGGGATCTTCCTTTGGCGGATTGGATGACCGTTTTGATTTCATATTCATCAAAGACAGTTTAAATGATACTACTAAAATAGAATATGTTGAAGGAAGTTACAGAGCCTACGGCAACGACGGAAACCATTTTAACCAGGCAATAAACGAGGGCGCAAATGACTCCGTCTCTTCATATATTGCTGATTGTCTCTTTAACGCAAGCGACCATCTCCCTGTTTATGCGGATTTTATTAGTTTAACTCAATCGGGAATAACGGAGGAGGAACTCACCTCTCCCCTATCCTTCAATATACAACAAAAAACTTTTCAGTCCTGGCAGTTAACTTTTAGTATTTCTGAACAAACATATCTTAACATCTCCGTATATAACATTACCGGTCAGAAAGTAAAAACATTAGCAGATACAATTTTCTCAAAGGGGAACTATCATATTACATGGGAAGGAGAAAATCAAAGCGGAAAGAAAGTTCCATGCGGTATTTACTTTTTAGAACTCAGAACAAAAACCGCTATTTATTCCAATAAACTCCTGCTGTTAAAATGATGTTAAAAATAAAACGCATTGACAAATATACCTTGTTTTTTTACTTTAAAATTAAAAAGAGGTTTAAAAGATATGGGGCATTTTAACTGCAAAATTACTTTTTGTGAAAGTTATAACATTAAGACGACATTTTTCATCCTGGTGGGCGTTGCTGTAATTCTAACCTTCATAGAATGTTCCTCCCGGGGAACGTTGGTTTCTTCCATTCCAAAGAAAAAACCCGGCTGGGTAGATCTCCCCCAAGGCATTAATAAATATAAAGGTATAGCAACAAATATGGGAAGTGTAGAAGAAGCAAGAAATGGTGCGGTAAAAGATGCAATGAGTAGAATTTCCGAAGAGATTGGGGTTAGGGTATTAGCAAGCTTTGAAGTGGAAAAACATGAAGATGGCGGAGAGTTGGATGTAAGGGTAGATAGTAAAATAACAACAAAAGCAAAGGCAGAATTGAAAGGGCTAAAGGTCTTAGGAAGTTACGTTGAAAAACATAAAGTAAAAGATAAGGAGAATCTGTATTGTTATAATGGTTTTGCGCTCCTTAGAATACCCGAGGGTGAAATAACGAAAGCGAGAAGAAGAATAGCTGAGTATAACCAGAAAATTTTAAACGAGGCAGAAAAACTATGGGATAATGCAGAAAAAAAGGAAGATAAATACCCCTATTATGCACTATGTAATTATAGAAGTATAGTAGATATGCTTAAGAATATTGATTTGCCGGGAGCCAAGAGGTTATTACTACAATCAGAAAATAAGAAAGATTATCTTGAAGAAATAAAGGATCCTATGATTGAGCTTGAAAACCTCTTGGGCTGTAAGGAGATTATTAGGCGAGTTATTATGCTGGATTCCTATAATTCACCTATAACAGATGGTACCATTGATGTTGGAGAGAGGATCAGGTTTGAGTTAGATTTAAAAGCCTCCAGTTATATTTATGTTATAGGCTATGATAAAGAAACCAAAGAAGCCAGGCTTTTGTTTCCAAATGCTTTTGAGGAGGGAAATCTTACAGCAGGTAAAAAGATATATCCCGAAGTAAGTGAATTTAAGGCTGAACCTCCTTGTGGTTCTAACACAATTTTTTTGATCGCTTCTTTAGTAAGATTAAACATTCCTCCATTTGGGAGATTTGGTTATTCTTCTTTAAACAACCCTATGCTTTGGAAACTTATAAAAGAATTAAAGGAGAATAAGTTTGATTTAAGTAAAGTTGATTTCTACATAAGAAGACAGGAGGTGGAATGAAAAGATTGTTTGTTATTCTTATTTTAATTATGGGTTGTTCTACTAAATACACTGGAGTAGGCGAAAAGAAAGTGATTTCACACGAGGATGAACATGTAACCTATGATATAAAAGCAGAATCAGAGCCAACTGTTAATTTTCCTTATTTAACTTATGATATTAGAGAAAAGGTTCAGGTAAAGGAAACTTACAAGCAAAAATTTAAAATAGAAAAAACACCAAAAATAATCTCTTTTGTACCGCTTTTAACAGTAGGACCGGCACTTTTTTTAGGAAACTCAGGATGGGTAACACTTGGCAGAGATATAATTGGTTTATCATTGTTTGTTCCCATTTCAGTATATCTTGGTTTAAAGTTGTTGCCTTCCAGGGAAAAGGAGTTGACGAGAGTTGGAACTTATGCAGAATGGCAGGTTCCTACTGAGAAAAAGTTTACCGTTATGCTTGCGGGTGAAGATTATACTGTTAACTATTTTACAGATAAGAATGGTAAATTGGAAATTCCATTGGTTGATTTTGCCCCCTATTATAAAGAGGGTAAAAGCTTTAATTTTTCTCTTATATCGGAAGAGGGGCAAAAGATAATGGGAAGAAAAATAGCGACCTCTCCTTTTTCTTCTTTATTAGCGAAGACTGAAGAAGCTGATGTCAACGTTAATATTCCCAAAACAGGTATGTCATCACCTGAGGGAGTTGCTGTGGTTATAGGAGTAAAGCAATACAGTAATCCGGATGTTCCAAATGTGGATTACGCTTTAAATGATGCAAAAATTATGAAGGAGTATTTAATAAATGTCTTTGGGTATGAGGAGGAAAATATTATTTGTGTTGAAAACCCTTCTAAGGGGACTATAGAAAAGGTTTTCGGGACAAAAGAAAATCCCAAAGGGCAGCTTTATAATTGGGTAAAACCTGATTTGTCAGACGTTTTTGTATATTATTCCGGACATGGAGCCCCAGCTGTGGAGGAGAAGAAAGCCTATCTGGTCCCCGCAGATGCGGATCCTTCTTATGTAAAAATGAGCGGATATTCTCTTGATCTTTTATTTGATAATATTCGTAAAATTCCCGCAAAAAAGAAGACGGTAATAATAGATGCCTGTTTTTCCGGGAATACTCATCGGGGAATGCTGCTAAAGCGAATTTCTCCTTTAACAATAGCCCCCATAATTGAAAAGAGGAATTATAAAGATATGTTTATATTAACTGCGTCACATGAAGACCAGGTGGCTGGGTGGTATCAGGAAAAAAAACATGGGCTTTTTACTTACTTTTTTCTTAAAGGATTAGGGGGTGATGCAGATCTCGATGAAGATAAAACAATATTATTTCAGGAGATGCAAGATTATCTTAACCTGAAAGTTCCATATTATGCAAGAAGATTGCACGGAAGAGAGCAAAACCCTCTATTCACAGGGGAAGCAAGGGAGATATTGGTAAAATGGTAAGTTATAAAAGTCTTAAATTGTTATTGTTTGGAATTTTGTCTTTTATCCTATTCTCCTGTGATTATCTCTTCGATTTTGCACCTCCAACTATTGAAGATTTTAGCGTGGAGTATATATCTGAAAACTATGATTACGGAGATACGGTGTACTTTAGAATCAGTGCTAAAGTAAAAGACGCTAACTTTGACAGATCTGAACTTTTTATGCATAACAATAAGAAAAAGGAATATAACTCGGAGAGTTTTTCGGATGAGCTTGCCATACTTCCTGATCCGCGATTTTTTGATGAACTTGACGAATATGGCACTTTATACTTTTATTGTCATTTGAAAGCATATGATAAAGCAGGTAATTGGTCAGAGATGAATGGGTGTGTTTTGATATCGGGAGACTCTAATGAATAGGTTATCATTGTTTTTTTTATTTTTTTATTTATCTCTTATTGCTGGAGATTTAGGTGTTTCAGTTGGTTTTACAGGTGGAGTTGAAATGATGATGATCAGTGAACGTGATGGAGGGAACCCTCGAACTGAGAATTTTACAGCCATCGGAGGTTTTGTTGAATATTCTCTTTTTCGCTCGCCATCTTATTTACGCAGTGGATTTGAGCACACATGGAAGACAAAGGAATTTAGCGGAAAGGATTATAAATATACTGACATGCAAGTTTACCTTGGTTTAGGTTATATGTTTTTCCGTGATGCTCCTGTAAACCTTTATGCAGGTTTAGCCGGTCAATTTCATAATGCTCAATTTCATAATGCTATAGGTCATTGTACTGACAATTATGCTTTGGAAATACTTGCTTTTTATGGTTTAAGTTTTAATTTGGGAATAGTTTCTATCTTTGCGGAAAGCAGTCTGGGTTGGAACTTGAAACCTGATTTCGAGTGGTTCCCGCCTGTTCCTGATAGTTATCAGTTTTCATTCCAAAGATTTCAGCATATTCCGATAAGAGGCGGTATAAAAATCAATTTGTAGTGAATTGGGGGCAGGTCTAAGAGGATGGGCATGGTAGGTCGGAACGGTTTAAGGGTAGGGCTTTAGTAAAAACAGCATAAAAATCTTGTGTTAATTTGTGAAGTCTTACGAGACTTCTAGGCATAAGCGCAGCAGCCTTCTCCCCCACCTCGATAAAAGAAGAAACAAAACAATCTGGTTACGGAGGAACTTACCACGGCAACACAAAATCAAAAATATTTCATAGCTCAAGCTGTAGACATTATAACTGCAAAAACTGTACAAAAGTATTCTGTTCAAGAGAAGAAGCAATAAACGCCGGCTACCGCCCCTGCAAAATCTGCAAACCGTAAACAAAACTTCCCCTCCACCCACAAAAAGGGTCGCACAAAGAATCTGAAGATAAAAGACGCAGTTAATTTCCCCAGCGAGGAAATTACTGCTCGGTTCTCAGGTAAGCTCTTTCCGAAACTAAAGTTTACGAAAACCGTGCCCGCTATCCTTCCGAGACGCTTTTTCTATCAGATACCTTGCGCTCCGGAAAAATCCTCTCCCCTATCTCGAAGAAAATATTGAAAGGAAAAACTTTCAACAATTCCACCGAGATACTACAACTCATAAGCGAGCCCTACCCTTCAGACCAACGAAAGACCATGCTCGAAAAGACGTTAAAATTATCTTTTTCTCCATACTTCCGAAAAATCTAACCAGCCTCGAAATCCCCAGCGCGGATTTCTCAGTTTCAACGACATTTCGACTTTCTCCGTCTTCACATCTTCCCCTATTTTTCATAGATACAAAAGGTAAAAATGGAGCGACCGAAAATCTCAATAAAATATTTAATATTTTTAGTACCCAAACAGCCCTTCCGCTGATCAAGTTTTGAGAAAAGGACTTGACAAAGAAGTATTTTTTCTCTAAAATTAATATATAACAAAAACTGCTTGGTTTAGGGACCTGAAGCTTACAATAGGTGCAGTAAATTAAATTGGAGGTATTTTATTAGAAAAAATAACTCAATATTAAACCACAAATATCAAAATCCACAAGTAAAATATCCGTATTCTAAAGAAGAAGGAAAACGATTACATTACGCAACAACCAAATTTATCCAGAAGTCGAGAATCAAATATGATTATAAGTTATCATAATCTCAGAGTAAAGGAATAAATAAAAATGCAGAAAGAATTGTATGGTAGGAAATTAAAAAAACAAACAAAAAAGAGGGTAAAAACGAGAAACCTTATTTCAAGGAACCAAAAAACACCTACACATAGTTTTATATTAAAAGGTCATATTTATTTATACGGAATTATATTGGCTTTCGTGTCAATAGTTACATGCACAGGTAAGAATACTCCCACATCACCTGAGAATAACCCTCCCAATAAACCATCTCTAACTGCAACTAGTATCAATGTTTTCAGTGGAGAAAGCGTTTCGATTTCTTCTTCATCCTCTGATCCCGACGGAGACGAAATAACATATTTTTGGTCGGCAACTGGGGGCTCATTTAATTATACCGATAAACCAACAGTCATTTGGACCGCTCCTTCAGTAACTGTCTATGCCACCTACACCATCACCAGTAGAGTCTATGATTCTCACGGTTTAAGCAACAGTAGCAGCATAAATATTGCAGTCTCGCCTAAGGAAAATAATCCAGCGCCAGAAACGATTTACATAACCTGTAATAAAGATGTATTTGTTTCATCCGGTTTTCCAGACAGAAACTGTGACATAGCAAACGAAGATTTTATGGGAACTTTTTTGGCTCTCACTCCAGAAGGATCAACCACGTCATTTGGAGAAACCCGTATTTACGTTTATTTTGACTTGTCTAGTATTCCATCTTCCTCAACAATCGATGAGGCTGTAATTATCATGAGGCCGAAACCTGATGGCGGTGTTACGAATAGTAATACAGTCTGTGGGGCTTTGCTTTTAAGTAAAGTCAACTTTGGAACATCATCTACTTATTGGGATGAATCTAGTTTGACATGGAATTCAAGTTTGAATTACCTTGTGAGCAATGCCCAAAACTCAGGCTGGCTATTCAATATTGCTAATGCTAATAGTAATTTACAGGCAGATGTTAAGCTTGATATCCAAGCCTACGCCAACGGTAATGTGGATATTATTACCAACTACAACGGATGGGTAATTCAATCCTTTAGCAATCTCGCAAGTGACTGCAAACTATTTTGGTCCTCGGATTGTTCTTCTAGCTCTTATTTCCCAAAACTTAAGGTAACATATTACTAATCATGAATGCGATTTCTGCTGATACCAATATGCTTCCCCCTTCTCACAAATATGTGTCCTCTCCTTGGTACATCAGACGGAGTAATTACATTAACCGGAGATTGGGATGCTAACCGCATTGACTAACCAACCCCATTCTTTAATAAATAAGGAGGTTTTATGAAATCACCAATATCAAACTTCAGCAACTCGTATCTATCTTTTATTTTTATGTTTCTCTTTGTTCTTTTTGCGATAACCTTATTACCTGAGTCTACTTACGCTCAAGAACCTACTGACGTAGTATACCTTAAGAACGGCGATATCTTGAGAGGAGTAATCGTTGAGGAAATTCCGTTCGAATCCATAAAAATGGAACTTCCTGGGGGTTCAACTATAACTGTTAAGTATTCGGACATTGCCAAGATAACTAAAGAAAGACCGTCTACTAAACGGGAGGCGATTCATCAAACGCAACCGCCCAAAACAAAAGAAGTACAACCGCAGCAACTCGCCGATCACAAGGATGCTGCCTCAAATTTTAGAAAATCTTCTTTATTATTGAGTATCCCTTTTTTTGCTCCAACTGGCACAGATATTGAAAATTATGCTTACGTTGGTATAAAGGGGGGACTCAGTGTACAAATGGAACCTCGACAAATTTGGGGTATTTTTGCTGAATATAAAATATCCAGATTGGAAATGATATATTCAACCTACAGAGAAGACATAACTATTGGTATGCTTTCAATAGGAGCTGGCTTTAAGTACTTGTTTTTAGACGAAAAGATTTATCTGGGAACAGAAGCGTTCTACTCAAACATCCACTTAGAGAGTGAATCTTATAACGGTTTCGGCTTTGCACTTAAAATAGGTGGTGGTGGTTACGTTTCCCCTGTTTTATATCTTTTTATAGAAGCCAAATTTAATGAAATAAATTATGTAGATGATCAGGGACTTGAAGGATTGGGTCTTGAACTAGGGATGCATTATTATGTTAACTAGGAGAATTTTTCAATTAAAAGCCAATGATGTTTGTCGAGCTTAAAAACATTGGAGGGAAAAATGAGAAAACTTAATTCAAGAAATAAAAAAACATCTACACATTGTTTTACATTAATCTTTTTTCTAATTAGTGTCCTATTAATCTCAACATGTGTGGGTAAAAACCCTGTTGCACCGGATTTTAAAAAGAATGATTTTGAAAGTCCAGAAGAATACCTGGAAAATCCTTCAGTAAAAAATGCTGTGGAAGATTCAGACTTTCCGATTTACGAAGGTAATAACCCCCCTAGGCTAGCAGGCGACTATTCTGCCAATGGAGAAATAACTTCAACATCGCCTTTAATAGAATCTCTTATTGGAACATCAATAAATTCAAAAATAACTCTACTTAATCAAACGGCTTCAGGCAAAATTGATTTGAAGGAAACCGTGGGTAGCATTACAGTATGGGGATCCGGTGGTTATATTACCGGAGAAAATAATGATTTTACAATATGGCAGGAATCAAGCCAATCGGGTTCTGAAGCTGGCCTTCCTGACGACGTCACGGTTTATGTGTCTTTGTTGATGTCGGGCTATAAAGAAGATGATGGAGATTTAAAAATAAGTGGTATTTCTATTATTACCAGAGTTGTGACAGATAACAAAGAATACGATGTAGATGAAATTGAAGGGCAATGGTGGATGTACGAAGGAACTCTATATTTGTAATAGAATACTTTCATAATTATGGATTGGATAGAACTTATAAAGATATTAGTTAACAATTACCAAGTAGCTAATAGTCGTAAAATTAATATCATTGTTTTTTATGTGAAAAAGCACTACGTCCCTGTGGCGAAAGAAAATAAAAAAGGAGATTTCCCATGAAAGTAAAGTTAGTTCATTCTTATTTATTTCTTAGTATTGTCTTACTAGTCACATCTACAGGATGTTCTCACCCTACAGAACCAGAAACAATAGATACTCAGAATCCTACAGTTTTCGTTACTTACCCTCCAAATGGCGCAACTGTATCCGGTACCATTATAATAAAAGCAGATGCAACGGATAACAATGAGGTAGAAAAAGTGGAGTTCTACATTGATGGCACTTTAAAAAGCATAGATGCTTCCTCACCTTATGAATATTCTTGGAATTCAACAACTTATACTAATACCTTGCATACTATTATGGCTAAAGCGCATGATGCGGCAAATAATGCGGGTAGTTCTTCTGTTATTACTGTTAATGTGAATAATGGGGGCGCTACAGGAACTATCAATGTAACCACACCTTCAAGTTCTACAGTTTGGACAAAGGGTGATTTGAATGTTCCCATCAGTTGGAACACTGGGAATCTAGGTGGAAATGTAGAAATTACACTATACAAAAGTAGTTCTCCTGTTGCAACAATTATATATTCAACCAGCAATGATGGAAGTTACAACAACTATGATGTTCCCACAAGCTTAACAGGTGGAACAGATTATCGTATCCGTGTATATTACGATGATAGCCATTACGACTATAGTGATGATTTTGAAATCAAAAACATTGTACACGAAGTCAATTATCCTAACTGTCCGAGTGGACCAGAATACGGGTTTATTGGGCAATCTTATACTTATTCGACAGGTGGTTCATATTGCAGTGAAGGCCATCCAGTACAGTACCGATTTGTCTGGGGTACAGGGGAAACCTCGCCGTGGTCTCACTCTACAAGTGCTTCGCATTCCTGGTCAAGGACTGGGTCTTTCTACGTTGGCGCTCAGGCGCGGTGTGCAGTCGACACGACGGTTGTTTCAGACTGGTCCCTATCAGTGCTGGTAGTCCATATTGAGGACATTTCTGGCCCAGATATATCTTTAAGCGGTTATTCGCATGATTTTGGAGATAATGTTATTTTACAGGATCATACTGACTGGACAGTTTATTTTTATAATAATGGGACTGAAGATCTGGAAATTTACAAAGAATCTTGGGATGGGCTTGGAGGAACTCAGTTTTCCGTATCTGAATACTGGGGCACTACAATGGTAATTCCTCCTGGGCAAAATTATAGTTTAATATTTAGATTTAGCCCTTCCGTAGTTGGTTACCATGAAGCAATTTTAGAGATTCAAAGCAACGATCCTGATGAATCAAGCGTTACTTTGCATCTTTATGGCAATGGAATACAATAAGATTTTACTGGGGAACTAATAGAGCAAAAGTTGTCAAAAAAATTCCCCCTACAAAAGGGGGTCGCACAAAGAATCCGAAGATAAAAGACGCAGTTAATTTCCCCAGCGAGGAAATTACTGCTCGGTTCTCAGGTAAGCTCTTTCCGAAACTAAAGTTTACGAAAACCGTGCCCGCTATCCTTCCGAAACGCTTTTTCTATTTGCGCACCTGATAGATGAATTTTTTGTATAAACTTGACAAAGTTATACAAAGACTTAATCTTTTATTAATTAAATAAAAATACAAAAATTTAACTATTCTTATGAAAAATTTAGAAGAGATAAAACAATTCATACGTTTTCAATTAGAGCAATTATCAGTTCACAATGCTCATCACAAATTTGAGGATTTAAGCCGCCATTTTGCTCGACAGCGAATTTGTAGTAATGTTCTTCCTGCCACAGGACCTGTTTCACAAGGTGGCGACCAAGGTAGAGATTTTGAAACCTTCCGAACTTACCTTAATGAAAGTCCAGTTATTGATTCTTCTTTTATAGGTTTAATATCAAAAGGCCCTATTGTTTTTGCTTGTTCAATAACTAAAAAAGAAGATATTAAACGAAAAATAAAAGACGATATAAAATCAATTACTGCCTATGAAAGTAAAATCTTAGAAATTAAATATTTCTGTGTTGCTGATATACCGGTGAGCGTACGGCATGAGCTTCAACAATGGTCGGAGGAAAAATATAATGTTAAACTAGAAATATTTGATGGACAAGCATTATCTGAACAGCTTGCTTCACCTGACATTTTTTGGATTGCAGTAAAGTTTTTAAACACTCCTGCTGAAATGTATCCCGATAAAAAAGATGAAGAGAACAATTGGTACAAACAGATATTGGAAACATGGAAAAGTAAAAGTGAGAAACCCAAAACATATGCGGATTTTTTCGAGATTAAAAGAGCGACAAGATTTTCTACCTTTAGTGAGGATGCTAAACATGATTTACCTTTCTGGATAGATACCCTCAAATCTTTAACTGAAAACACTCCTTTCTTATCGCTTAAGAAAAGTACATTCTATGAGATTGCTGTTTCATCTTTAAGGGGCTTAGGTTCATTAATAGGTTATGAAAAACAAATTTCCGAATATTTTGAAGAAACTTTAGAAAAAGGAAATTTTGCCCAAGTAGAAGATTCAATTCGTCTATTAGCATATTGTTCTGGTGCTGTAAAACAAAACGTTTTGCAATTGGACCCGGAAGTCTTGTCAGTTTGGCGAAAAAATTTAGTTAAAAAACTTCAAAAAGATCTACAAAAGGCAAAATCAGAAAGCAGAAAATGTGTGATTCTAAACTTGCTTGGATTTATTAATTTTATTCCCGACCCCAGAGATGAGGATAATCCAGATTTAGAAAAGGCGATAAAATACTGGTTAAAACTAACTAAATTGGTGGATAGAGCCCCTCTCTTTCCGTTAGAAGCATTTTCGAATAATTTGACACAGTACTTAGATATTGCCGATGACATATATAAACTTAGTAAAAATAGAAAATTCTTAGATTTAACCAATAAAGTAGATAAGCTTTTAAGTGAAAGATTTGGGGCTTTTAAAGCCGCAGAGAAATGTAGAAACAGGGCCCTAATTTTTCGTAAAAAGGGTAATATATTAAGAGCAATAAAAGAATTGCATAAGGCTAAAATAAATTGGTTTACAGCAGAGACTTTGGAAGGATCTATATTGTCAGCGTTGTTCGTAATGGATTGTTATCTTGAATTAGGTTTAGCGTATGCTGCTAAATATTACGGTTTAGCAGTTGCTTACATTTCCTTTCACGAGAGAAATCAGAGAGTAAAAAAATTTATTTCTCTAGGGCTGATAAATTCAGCTTTATGTGATTATCTGCACGGCGCTTTTGTACAATATTTTAAACTTACAAATACTGGACTTTTGACTTTTGGATGCTATTCCAGAGATGTGGATCCTGGTGATCCTGCAACCGAAATAAATAAAACTCTTTTTCATGCTTCTATCATACGATTGATTACTAGCAAATTCAATCCTGCATTAACTTCCTATGTTGATAATGAAATAAAAAAGTGGAAGGGCTTAGAAGAGTATTTTAAGGAAGCCATTGCTTCAGTAGAGCAGACTTGGGAAGACAAAAATAATGAAGAAATGTGGGCAATAATAGAAGAACAGTTACTAGGTAAGCCCTTCGGTGACATTGACGAGAAAAGAAATGTAACATTTAAGGCGTTGGGTGTCAAATGGATATTTACTTGGGATAATAAATATATGGATTCGGTTTTAGCAGAAGAGTTTATTTCTAAACTTCAGATTTTGTTGGCTGATTTGGCAGATCAAGATTTATGTTTAATGCGTACTAAAGTCGTAGTTGATGTAGAGAGTGGTGAAGATATAAAATTAGAATCAGTGCCTTCAAACATAGAAAGCAAATGGAAATTAATACTTACCGAAAACATGGATCAGATTGAAGTCAATTTACTTTCTGTCGGTATTAAATTACTAATAAGTGCTTCCTTATTACCGGAGAACCAATTCTCGGAGTATATTGAGAATGCTTTAAGAGAAGGTTTATCTTCGAAAACGTTTTTTGCCGATAGATATCTAACTCTTTATAAAAAATTCATTAGTGAAGAGGATTATGGTTCTAATGAATTAGAGGCTTTAAAAGAGCTAAAGATTGAGCGTAAATTTAAAAGTAGATTTAAAAAATCAATTAAATGGATTGATAAACCTGGTCCGACATATGATAAAGAGTCAATTACTGAAATTCTTACAAATAGATACGAAAGGCCATTATTACCCATAAAGTTTACGTTAAATCGATTATGTGAAGATAAAAAAATAAAAGAAACAATTAATTCTCTAAAAGAAGAAGGTTGGCTTGATTGGCAAATTTTGAATGCAATAGCAAATATAGTTATAAACTATCGAATTAAGAAAACAGAAGATAGTAGCCTTTGGGGCCCTAGCGAATGGGCAGAACATTTGTTGGAGTATATGAATAAAGAAGAAAGCGCTGATGAAGAGATCGTGCCTAACTCTATTTTTTCAAAGGAATCATTCAAAGATGCTTTAAAAGTATTAATGTGTAGCTCTTTAAAAAATCTTGGCCTTGAAATACACCAACGAACACCGGATTTTTCAGCAATCAAAGACTTTTTAGAGTACAGATATTTTTATTTCTCAGATGATATTGAGCACCCTACGCCGGGGTTCTAAAAAACTACTTCCACTTAAATTTCTTCTTGGTATCAACCTTATAAGCCTTAATCAAAATTTCGCCCCCACCCACAAAAGGGGGTCGCACAAAGAATCTGAAGATAAAAGACGCAGTTAATTTCCCCAGCGAGGAAATTACTGCTCGGTTCTCAGGTAAGCTCTTTCCGAAACTAAAGTTTACGAAAACCGTGCCCGCTATCCTTCCGAAACGCTTTTCCTATCAGATACCTTGTGCTCCGGAAAAATCCTCTCCCCTATCTCGAAGGAAATATTGAAAGGAAAAACTTTCAAAAATTCCTCCGAGAAAACACAACAGATAGACAAAAAATCCTTCCACCCTACCAAACAACTTTTCGAATACTCTCTTGACAATCCTTGTGTATTGTATTATAATAGTAAAAAGGTGGTTTTTGACTTGCTTAAGGGAGAACATAAAAGAAACCCGGTCTTTTAGGTAAAAAAAGAAGAAATTTTTTGAAAATACTTTTAAAAACAAAGGAGAAAAAATGTTTAATGAAATATACATTTCCGGAGAAAAATACAAAGGATATGAAATCGATATCGCTGAGGATAATATCAGAAAAAAATCTGAAAAGTCCGTTAAGGTTAAAGAGCCTGCCGAGGTAGTTGCCGAATTAATGCGAACATTAAAATTAAAACCTTACCATTTTGAAGAAATAAAAAAGTGTTACTTCGAGAAAAAGAAGGATACGGGAGAGTACAATGAGAAATTATGAAAACTTACCACAAGATCATCAAGAAAAAATTATAGATACAATAATAGATTTATTTAATTACCCTTTCTGGTCCAGGCGCAAAAAAACTCAAGCTATTGATGAAGCCAAATCTCGAGAATGGGAATATAGTACAATCCAGGGAATGGCTTTTTTGTTCGGTAATAAACCTCAGGTTGACGTTGTATCTGTCATCATCGATACGGAAAAATAAAAAACCCGACGAAGTCTGCGACTTTGTTTTAAAAAATAGGCAATATTAACAAAAACTTCATTTTTAGTTAAGTGTTTTATTGGTAAATTCGTTAATTAGTAAAAATCCGAGTCAACGAACCCAAAAAACAAACCTGGTATCTGGTATCTAAAATTCATCTGTTGAGACTCGTGTGTATATTGCGCACTTCATAAATTTTTTCTTACTTTGATTAGTAGTAAAAACTTTAGCCTAAGCCTAGATGTATCCGTTTCTTATTTCCGTGTCCCTTTTAAAATACCAATATCTACTTTTATTTCTTTAACATCTTGCGCAACATCTTTTACATCTTGTTTAATTTCTTTTCTTTCCTCCTTAGCATTGCTTGTTCTTTCTTCTAACTTTCCTAAATTTTGGGAAACATCTATTAAAAAGAAACTGAGGAAAAGTAAAATAAGACCAACTAAAACAGAAAAGAGAATAGGTTTAAGATTTTCGGATATTTTAATACCCCTATCATAAGACCCTCTATCTTCACCTTTATCTTCCCTTTGCTCCTCAAGAGGCGTTTCTTCAGTATCTTCTATAACTGCATCAGCAATATAATCTTCTGTTTCTTCCTCTTTATCAGTCGTATCAATTTCTTCGTGCCTTTTTAAGAATTTTGAATAATATATTTTTTCTTGTTCTGTTTTTCCCATATGTTGCTTTCTGGGATCTTTCATTAATTACTCTCAGAGGAAAGCATAACGTTGACGAATTCTAAGAAGTCTTCTTCTAGAAAAATTTTTGCCTTTTCTATAAAACTTGTCATTTTCCAATCTTGAATCCTTGAAAGCTTAGGGTTAAAATGATGTTGATAGTCTAGAGTAATATCAAAAGCATTATCAGGCAATTGTTTTATTGTCGTTATTAATTTTCTGTAATCATTCACTTTCTTACGACTTAGTCCTTCAATCGTTTCCACTTTTCGACCAAAAACCAAATTAAAAGAAGTTATATCATCTAATTTCTTATCTGCTAATTTAGAGGCTACAATAGCTCCGATTTTCGGTTCTTTTAAATAGTGTGAAAACATAATACCAATTCTTATAAAATTTGATATATTGTTATCTTTTATTATTTTGTCGATTATGAATGAAACAGCGTCATTTGTGAACCAGTTAATTTCTTCGTTTAAATCTTTATCCTTATCTATATGAAATTTGAAAATAATGTCACTTGTGGTTATTTTCAAATAGTGTCCCTTTTCAGGATTAAAGAAAGCTCTATCATCAAAACCCTTATCAATAATACTTGGAAAAAACTTAGTACTAAAAGGCGTTACTTCACTGCTTAAAATAGTATCAAAGATATTACCAAGAACATCACCTATTCTAAAAGATTTTTCAAATTTGAAACCAATCGTTAGAATAGAAAGATTTGTTTTGTTAAAATCCATTTAAATCCTCCTCTCCATATGTTAAAAACCAACCAAACTGTTACATGAAAATACCTAAGATTTAAAATAAGTCAAGTATTACGGAGGCAAAAAAATATACTATAATTTACATTTATTTATTAGAAAATTGAAAGGAATTTTTTCTCGTTTGTATCTATATTAAAAACCTGTTTCTTCAAAAACATCTACTCTTTCGGGAATCTCGAAAACAAGAAAAAAAGGGGGGAAGGGGCTGGTGTTTGATATTGGGGCATCAGTTTTCTTTCTTCAAATTCCTTTTTTTGTTCTATAAAAACTATAACTATTGCATACAATTGACATTCCCAGCAAAAGTATTAACATAACCATATGTATAGAAATAGAATAACAATTTCCCAACACTATCAAGGGCTTCTTAAAAAAATAAATAAAGAAATCATGGAAGAAGAGGATAATTACATTTTAATGACGGATACGCAAGAATTAACAGACTACTATTTTTCGGAAAATTCTTTAACACCTATTGAATTCGATACCAGCAAAGATGAAAATTTAGAACACAAAAAAGAAGTAAGAACTGTTAAATCGTATGAAAGAGAATATCCTTATAATACTGATGGCGATTTAGATTGTGAATATGAGTATCTTATATTGTCAATGCCAATAATCCCAACCGAAGACTTAGATTTAATTTTAAGCTTACAATCTTCGACCATCTCTTTTAGTGGAGAGCCAAAAATTAAAGTAATAAATAATACAATATCTTTTGAGTTAAATATCAGAGGTTACAGTATAAATTATGATAACGATAAAATAAAAAAGATAATTGAAAATGAAAAGAAGAATATAAGAAACTGGATAAATGAGAAGAACAACGATATAGACCGTGAAAACGAAAAACTTAAAAAAGACATCTATAGCCTTATAAAAAACCGCAAAACGAAATTGCAAAAAGATAAAGAAAGAATTAGTTCATTAATTAAGGAAATAAATATTCCCTTAAAAAGGAAGGAAAATGAGGCTATAAAAAGGATAAAATTAGATACAAAACCTTTAGTAAAAAGAATAAAACCAACAGCCAAACAACCAGAAGAATATATTTTGGATAGAGAGAAGGTTTTGGATATTATTACAGTTATTGATAACCAAGGAATACAATTTGAAAAAACTCCTTCTACCTTTGCCGATTTTGATGAACCCAATTTTAGAGATGTTATATTGGTTAGTCTTAATTCTTTATTCGCGGGAAACGCAACTGGTGAAACTTTCTCTAATAGAGGAAAAACAGATATCTATTTAAATATTCAGAAAGGAAATATTCTTATCTGCGAATGCAAAATCTGGAGAGGTGAAAAGTATTACTTGAAAACCATAGACCAAATCCTCGGTTATCTAACATGGCGTCATAATTATGGAATTATTATAACATTTGTTAAAATAAAAAATTTTAGCAAAATATTAGATAAAATAGAGGGAACAGTCCTAAAACATAAAACATACACAAAGGGATTTAAAAAAATAAATGGTTCTCATTACCAATCAACACATAAATTAGAGCAAGATGATTATAAAAACGTAGAAATTCATCATTTATTTTATAATATTTATACCAACCATCAGCCCTAAAAACGAATTTTTTTCCACCCTCTAATCGAAAATCTCGAAAACAAGAAAAAGGCAGCCTAATGTCCAAAGTCTGCTTACTTCCCCACCACACTAAAAAAAAGGGGGGATGCAACTTTCAATCTAAAAATAAAAAAAGGAGAAAGCCATTGTGCATAAAAAAAGTTTGAGGTGTAAATGTGGTGGGGATGTGTTTGTTAAATTTTCTTCGATTCAAGGTAGTTTTGTCGAAAGTAAAAACGGAGATTTTTTTGAAAAAGACGGGAAAGAAAGCACCAAATTTATATGCCAAAAATGCGGTATGGATTTTTATTCTACGAGCGTAATTCGGTTGATCGAAAAAGCTCAATCTTCTCCGGAGAAAACAGCAAAGGAAATCATTACTGAAATTAAAAAACTTAAAACCTTGTCCGGAATTTCCGGAGAAGAAGGAGAGAAAAAATACCTTTCAATTTTCTCGTAATAGGGAATTTTTGCTCTGCTATTTTTAAGCTAATTGTGCCGCAAAAATAGGTTTGTTTTTTAGACTGATACCTTTTGTGCCAGTCTTTTTTTTACTAACAAAATGGCGAAATAAACCTCCCAGTCTCCCCTATCAAAATAGAACGGCTTGCCTATTCTCAGGCGCTTGACTAACAAGGAATCTGTCGCGCTAAGAGAATAGGCAAGATAAGAGTTATTCACTCGGGTGAATAACTCAGCGCCGTTCTAATTATTGCAAGCTTTCACCCCGTTATTTATTTCGCCATTTTATGACATGTTTATATGTTATCTTTTAATTAAAAACAGGTATTGACAAATATTTACATATGATATATTTTTATAACAGAATTAAACCGGGAGGATATTATGAACATATACACAAACAAAGAAACCGAAGAAATTATTCTAAAAGAAGCAGCGGCTAAAAAGACATCGAAATCAGAAATTGTCAGAGAGGCAATCAAGCTTTATTCTGATTTCAAAAAAACGAAAGAGTTCGAAAACTCGACTGAAAAAATAAAATCGGAGATCCAAAAAAGCGGACAAGAACTAACAGAAAATTTAGAGATGCAGACCAACCGTCTAGCACAAATGATTTTTAAAGTAGGGTTATTAGCAGGGCAAAATTTATACGAACAGAGCTACCAAATTGAACAAACTTTCTTTAAAAAAGGCGACGGATCCGTTAACGAAATCAAGTCAAAAGATTTTAGTAAAATAGCCCGGAACTGGGCTATAGAATTTATGAAAAAATCAACAAGGGATGAGAAAGAAAACAGAAAAATTAAAGAAGAAAATAAACAATAAAAAACCCGACGGCAAAGTTCCCGCCGGGTTTATATAGAAAATAAATAGTCTGTCGAATATGACAAAACTATATTAAATCTTAACAAAATTTTTTTTACGCGCAAGTGAAAAATTTAAACCTCTAGTTTATGAAAAAGCCCCGACGGAAAATTCCGCCGGGGCAGCGATCATGAAAACAATTAAGTCTTCATAAGGGGAAGATAATAAATTTGATTTAAAACCGCAAGGTTAAAAATGAATCATTGAAATGTTACGTTTCAGAAACATCAATTAAAGAAAAAACTCTTTGCGGGTCTCCCCTATCGCTTTAAAAACTTTTCATTTAAAAAATTAATTCAAAAAAAGAAAAAGATAAAAAAAGCCATTATGCATAAAGTTAATTTAAGGTGTAAATGTGGTGGGGATTTTTTTGTGAAATTTTCTTCGATTCAAAAAAGATATCCCATCTATAACATAATGACTTATCAGACGCAAAATAAGCCCTGTATTGTGTATTTTTGTTTTTAATGGTTAAGATCATCGCTAAACAAGACAAATTTTATTGTAGATAGGTTTTACCTCATTACAAGAGGGGGTAAGATTTTAATCTTTATAAAGAGTAAGATATCCGTATTATCGGTAAAATCGTTAAAGCAATTAAACATTTACAAGCCTTTACAAATTCTCCAGCGAATCATAGCAAAACACAAAACCCAAGCCCTTATATTCTCCTTCTATTTCAAGTGTAGCAAAATTCACTATACCCCCACCTTTCCCACATATATCTATCCCGATAGAATAGTATCCTACACTTGTTCCTGTATGTGATACTGTATCCTCAAATAAAGTTCCAATCCGCCTCCCGTTTAATTCATATAATACTATTTTTATTGCAGAGGCTTTTTCTAATTCGCAAGCAACCGTATTTGCACCAATATAACTTCCATCTTCAGCATAACTGATATCAAAGCTTAAAGTAGGGTATGTTTTAAACTCCTCTATTCTTGAAAAAACAATGGTATCTGGACCTTCCACAACCGCGCCTTTTTGGTAAACGCTTGCCTGCACCGTATACTCTCCTTCTCCTATTCCATCAAAACTATAACATCCATCTTCGGTACGTGTTTGTTTAACTACTTCTCCATCTCGAACCAACTCAACTGTAATACCATCTAAATATTGTTTACATTTAGAACGTTCAGAACTTGAGATACCAATCACATAAAACAAATCTAGATCAATATCACCTTCCAACAAACTTCCTCCTCCACAATTAACAAATAAAAGAGAAAACAATATAGTAATAAAAAAAATATTTTTCACAGCAACCTCCTTTCTAAGAGAATAAGCAAAACAAATAACCTTGTCAAGATAAAGGATTATTCGTATCAATACAAACATACTTACATACAAACAAAATACCCCTTGACAAAAAACAAAAAAGCAGTATATTTACTTACATGTATACAAACATACTGATAAAAAAACATACAAATATAATTTCTTACAAACATAGAAACATACATACAAATATAAATACAAACATGCAATTATACATGTATGCAAACATACAAACAAGGGAGGGAAAATGCGTATAATCGCGATAGCAAATCAGAAGGGAGGGGTAGGAAAAACAACTACGGTAGTCAACCTGGCTGCTGCTCTCGCAAAAAAAGGGAAAAAAGTGTTGGTTATTGATATGGACCCTCAAGCTCATCTTACATTTAGTTTAGGTATAAACGCTGACGAGTTAGAGGGAACAATTAACGAAGTATTAAGAGGAGAAGAAAAATTTGAGGACATTCTAATAGAAAAAAACCCTCTGGTGGTTGCGCCCTCTTCTCTGAACCTCTTAGGGGCGGATATAGAACTTTCAAGGCTTCCCGGATCTGATTATCTATTAAAGAAAGCGGTTGATAATTTTTCCGGGAAAAAGAAGTTCGATTATATTTTTATTGATTGTCCGCCGAATCTGGGAGAGTTGACTATAAACTCATTGTCAACGGCTAATAAAATTTTTGTGCCTGTACTTTGCGAATTTTTGGCTTTAAAAGGAATGTCAAAATTAATCCAAACGGTTGAAGTTGTTAAAGAAAGGTTAAATGATAAACTGGAGATTTCCGGAGTGATAGGAACAAGATTCCACAGAGGCAAAAATCTTCATAAGGAAGTAAACGATTACCTTGAAGAACATTTTAAGGGGAAAACCTTTAATACCTTAATAAGAGAAAATATTAGTCTTGCTGAAGCTCCAAGCTACGGGCAAACAATATTTGAATACGCTCCAACCAGTCACGGGGCAGAAGATTATTCAAAATTAGCAAATGAAGTATTAAAGAGGGAGGGAAAATGAAAGATAAAAAGAAAAAAATGGGTTCCGACCCTTTTGGTTTTATAGGTGCTAAAGAAGAAAAAAAGATTAAAAGCAAAAAACCGGGTAAAACCTTCAAACTTAAAGAAAGCAATAAAGAACCCTCAAAATACAAACATACTGATATACAAACAAAAGAAGGAAAAATTAGTGAAGTGGGGGAGAGGGCTACTTTTTACATTAAACCGGATCTTCTAACAGAAATAAAAATTATATCTATACGATCAAAGAAGAAAAACGTATCTGAATTGGTAAATGAAGCAATAGAGGATTTAATAAATAAATACATCAAAAATCCTTCAAAATAGAATTTGCCTAAAAGTATGGGGTGGGGTTGTTTTTTTTCATTAGGTATATATAAATAAATCCGTTTGATTATTATTTCTCGAGTTTTCCACATTTTCGTTTTTGCTATTCTCTATAACCTTTTAGAGGTTTTTAAGGTTTTAAAGGTTTTACGCGCTCGGAAACCCTTACAGTACAACATCTTTAGAGTTTAAAAGCTACAAATTTCTTGTGAAAAGCTACATCCTTCTTGTGAAAAACTACATTTTTCTTGGCAAAAGCTACAAATTTCTTGTGAAAAGCTACACTTTTCTTGTTGTATAATTTTTTAGGTATAGTCTTTTAGAAATAGAGGGTTTTTGTTTGTTTTTTGTTTTTAATTTATATAAATATAGCTATTTATACCATATATGAGTTATTTAGAATACCTTACTTAAAGTTAAAAGCTACAAATTTCTTGTGAAAAGCTACACTTGACAAAAAGTGTAGTTTATGTATAATTATTATATAGGTAAAAATTATGGAAGAGAAAGCAAAAAGTAAAAACCTTATAGTTAAATCAAATGAATTAATTCAGGGAAGATATGAGTTAAAAATATCGCAGATCAAGTTGATTTTGCATATGATTACGTTAATTAAAAAAGACGATGAAGATTTTAAGGAGTATAAGGTTTCCATAAAAGATTATGCTCATCGTATGGGAATTGATCCGGAGGGGGAGTACTCCCACGCTAAAGAGATTACGGAAGACTTACTTAAAAAAGTAATTAAAATCTCTTATGAAGACGAAAAGGGGAAAGACCGGTTTTTACAGATAAACTGGCTCTCGCATGCGGATTATGCAGAAGGTGAGGGGTATGTTGATATATCTTTCGATCCAAAACTAAAGCCATATCTTTTAGCTTTAAAAGAAAGGTTTACCCAATACGATATTAGAAATGTTCTTTCTTTAAAGAGTTTTTACTCTATACGTATTTATGAATTACTTAAGCAGTTTGAGAAAGTTGGGTATAGAGTTTTTAAAATAAACGAATTAAAAGAAATGCTCGGCATTGAGAATAAATACAGTAGCTATTCTCTCTTTAAAAAAAGGGTAATCGAAAAAGCTCAAGAAGAGCTTAAAAAACACTCTGACATTTATTTTGATTTTGAAGAAATAAAACAGCATGGGAGAGCTTACACGCATATTAGATTTAATATTCGCACACAGGAAAGCCCCACTGTTAAAGAGATTGAAAGAGAAGCGTTAACTGAGAGAACAGAAAAAGAGACTGCGTTAAAAGAGTTAGAGGAAAGGTATAATAAATATAAGAACGAAAGAATAGAAGATTTTATTAGTAAGAATAAAATAAGATCGAGAGATGATTTTATTACAGAGTTTGAACTTGAAGCATTTAAAGACAACAAGGCGCTGTTTGAGATGTATAAGGAAAGAGGAGTAGAGGGGGCGATGTTTAAATCAATGTTTAATCAATTCATAGAGAATAAATTTATGGAACGACCTTTGAGTTTCGAAGATTTTGCCGCGGAAGAAGGATATGAAATTAAAAAAGAGGAAGGCGGAAAGTACCACATAATACGCAAAAGAAAAACGTTACTCTAACAAAAAATCCCATTTTAATCACAACATAATTACAAAAAACCAAAGACCTTTCTATCCTCTTGACAATGCTTGTATATTGTATTATAATAGTAAAAAGGAGCGATCATGAAAACTTTTAAAGTAATAGGGGAAAAAGGCAGTAAAAGTATGTGGTATACTGGATATGCTATGACAACTATAATAGAAGAAGGGTTAATTATTGAGGTGCAGAGATGGTCTTACTGGTGTAAAAAGTTTGGTGTTGCGAAAGCCGGTAATTTTGTTATGAGAGGAACAATAAGGCGAGTAGGGGGGATTTATACGGATTTAAGCAAGTCTTACAACGTTAAAAAACTAAAGAAGGAGCTGTTATTTGAAAAAAGGCAAAGAAGAATTGATAACAAAGTATGTTAAAGTTCCGGAAAATTTATTGAAAGAAATTGAGGAAGAGTTTAAAGGGTTTCAGTTTTCAGAAATTGTTAGAGGAGCTTTGAAACTATACCTGCACTTTTTTGAAGGAAAGTTAAACTTCGAAGCTTTCAAGAAGGAGGACGACGAGTAAGGAGTTTACTGTTTAAAACATTAGGCTTTTTAAAAGGCTCTCTTTAATTTTGAGAGCCTTATTGTTTTTCTAAAAGGCAGAACATCCACAAAAGCGATGTTCCACCACAATTGCGAACGTTCTGCCAGCCATTATGCATAAAAATTATGCGGCACTATTTTACTTTTATTTTTTAGAAAGTCAAGCCTATGGATTGTTGAAATTTGGGTTTTTTGTATGTTATATAAATTCCCTATATATAAAAAACCTTTAAGCGGGAAATAAGTCATAAAAGTGTTGCAAAAAGCAAATAAAAGAAAAAAATTTTTTTTCTCCAATTTTTTTAGTTATATGGATTATACATAAAAAAAGAATTTTTCCCTTGACAAGATACTATTATTATATATATTGGGGCAAATTTTTTGAGTAAAAGAAAATACATAAGCCATTATGTATAGGAAAAGTAAATAAATAAGGATAGAATCATTATGTATGAAAATTATGTGAATCGAAGAAAATTATAGGGCAGGCTAATAAAATGTTAGCTTTGCCCTATAATTTTTTAGGCGTTGTTCTAATTGAACCGGACTACTTCCGGAAGATTTTACTTCGTATTTCACACACAAAAATTTATATTGGAAGGTGCTATGGGTATTAATAGTAAGCATAGTTTAGTCATTGTATATCTTGATAAGAAATTAAAAGAAAAAGTACAACAATTGGCGCGAGCGGAAGATACCTCCGAGAGTGAAATTGGGAGAAGGGCTTTATCCGCGTATCTTGATAACGAACACGCAAATAAAATCGTTAATCCGCTTAAGCTATCCGAAAAGAGAATTTTGCGAGAGCTAAAGAATTTGAGGGAAGTCATTCAGCAAAATTTCTCTTCTTTGGGGGGAAAGACATGATAGTAAAAGTGAAACACATAAGTCATCCAAAAGGGGGAAAGAACGCTATTAAATATTCTAAATCAAAAGAGATCGCGGGGTTTACAACAGAGGATTTTAAAGTACAGGGAAGAACATATCACTTTGTTCTATCTGCTTCAGACAACGAAACTCAAAAAATATCACCGGACCAAATGGTAGAAATATCGCAGAGGACGTTAGAAGAACTTCAAGAAAAAACAAACAACTATTTCGAATATAATATAAGCGTCCACAACGATAACGGGTACCTTCACGCCCACGTGCAAACTTCGGGTATTACAAACTTATCACGACAAGACTTAAAAGAGTTCAAAGAAAACGCTCAAAGCGTTACTAATGAGATGTCTAAAAAAAAAGCCACGCCCTTGGGCGTATAGCTAATAAAACAATGAGTTTATTGAATATGAAAGGAGTAGGAATAAGAATGAACGCGGGGATTCTCCCGGATATTAACATTCCGGGGCTGGACAAGGAGAGATAAAATGCCCAAAAGCTTATTCAGTAAAAGAATAGAAAAACTTTCGATAGATATTGCTTTTGTAAGAAAAAACGTAAAATTTTCTTTTAAATTTTTGTTTGGTTTAACCATAGGGTTTTTTATAATTTTCCAAGGGTTTAATATTCTATTTTCCGCTTCGTATAATCATAACTTTCATTTAGTCCTTCTATGGTTTAAAAATTGGTTTACTGGGACAAATCAGCCTGCGATTATGGCCCCTGTATTCAATTACTTCAAAATCCTTTTTATAAAAACTTCTTTAGCTAGTTTTGTCATTGGCATTATAGGCACAGTGGCGCTAGTTAGAAAATCGAATGTCGCGACGGAAGAGGTTGTCCGAGGTTCAAAGAAAGCGGACAAGAAAACCTTAAAGCGACTAAAACAAGGTAGAATTCCGATAGGAGATGTAACAATCCCTGAGGATTACGAAAACAGGGGAATACTAGTTTTGGGTGCCGCGGGGACAGGGAAGTCAGTATTGGTTAGAGAGGTTATTCAATCATTGCAAAATGATAAATGTATAATTTATGATCGTAAAGGAGAGTTCTTACAGAAATTTTATCGCGAAGGGGATTTAGTTTTAAATTTCTTAGACGCCAGGAACGTCGATTGGAATATTTATTCGGAAATTAAAACAGATGAAGATATAGATAGTATAGCGTCTTCTATTGTTCCTCATATAAACGACCCAAGGACAAAATTTTGGTATAATTCGGCAAGAGATATTATTGAAGTTGTTATTGAAGCAGTCCGGAGGAGAGAGGTAAACGCTGATTTTACTCACTTAGCGAATTTTATGTTCGAGACTAACACTAAAGAAAAGCTTTTTGAAGAATTAAAAGAATTTAAAGATTTGGTTTCTAGGATCGAAGGTTATATATCTGACCGGAGCCAAACGGCAACTTCTATTTTTGCTAGTTATACAGAGTACGCGAACTATTTCAGGAATAAAGCTCTTCTTTCTTCAGCTTCAAAAGGAGGTAAGTTTTCTGTGAGAGACTACATTCAGGACAAAGAAGATAAACGGAGAATTTTTATCATTAATCCCGCAAACGTTGAAAGTTTTAGAGGGCTTAATACTTTATTTCTTGATTTAGCATTTAAGGAAATACTTTCTCTTCCGGATGATATAAACAGAAGAATTTTTGTTGTCATAGATGAATTTCCCTCTTTATATAAACTTGAGAGCTTAGAAAGACTGCTTGCCGAAGGACGTTCTAAAGGTTCTTGTCCTTTAATTTCCGCTCAGGATTTTACACAGATAGAGAGAATATATGAAGCCGGAGCGGCATCGATCTTTAACAACGCTAACACAAAAGCTATTTTCAGGCTAGCTGAAACTAAAAGCGCGAAATACATATCAGAATGGTTAGGGGAACAAGAAAAGAAAGAATTAGACGAGTCTCTTTCTCAGGGAACAGCAGAGATGAGAGATGGTTATTATTATAAAGAAAGTAAGAAGATAGAAAAACTTTACCTGCCGTCAGAAATTTCAAACTTAGAAGACTTGAATTTTATTTTTAAAGTCGGTCCCTACTATCCTTACCAAACGAAAGTCAATTATAAAGAATATGAGGAAGTAGCTGAAGGGTTTATTCCGGCAAAAATAGAAGATAAAAATATAGGAGGCGAAAATGATGTTGCTATGCTTTCTTAGTGTTTATGTTCATGTATTTGGTGATTGGTATGTTGATATAACGGGAGAACAAAGAGAAGCAACGGAGAGAATAAGAGAACAATTATTAAATATCTATCCTCTCAATGTGTATATGCCGCTACAAGTTGATACCGTAACAATAAGAGAGACTGAGTATATCGATAACTATGAAATTTTTTATTTTAAACCAGGTGATACTATCCCCATTAAGTTAAACTTTTTAGGAGACGTATTTATTTCTGCTGACCCGGTTGGGGATAAGGAAAGCAACAAAAAGTTAATACAGAAAAGAGCGAATAAACTTGTCAGGTTGAGGAATCGGCTCTCTCCGGAGAGAGTAATTTCCGACTCAATGTTTTTAGGGCGTATTGGAATCATTAAAACAAATCATATAAAAAAGGAGGAAAAAATATGGTAAGAACACGGCAATTTTTTACAAAACACCAGAGAGGGCTCAGGATAGTAGTTATTTCATTATGGGTTCTTTGTGCTTTTTTTAATGTTACAGCGCCGCTTTTTGCGCAGTCTGAAGTCGGTGATGTAGACGGCATATGGGACAAAGTGACGGACCTTATTAGAGGCCCGATAGGGAAGTCTATCGCGGTGGTAGGTTTTGTCGTAGGAGCTATAGCGATATTCTTAGGGAATGTTCCGGCGGGCATAATGACGCTTGTTGGAGCTGCCGTAATAGCTTTTGCTCCCGCGATAGTCAATTTATTGTTCGAATAGAGGTACAAATGGAAAGCCGATTTCTAGATTCAAAGCTTACTGTATTTGGTTTAGAACCTGACGAGTTTGTTTGCTTTATGGGACCTTTTTTGATCTTTTATCTTATGGATATGATTTTCGTAGGAATCCTTTTAGGCGGAGTAATATCTTTTACCTTAAAGAAAATTAAATCCGGAAAACCAGAAGGGTTTTTAGTGCATTTATTATATCGATTAGGAGTACCCTTCCCTGGTTTAATTCCACCCCATATTACACATTTTGAAGAGTGAGGAAGGAATATGAAATCCGAAAGATTTTGGGAAGTATGGAAAAATTTAGATTTTAGCAATCAAAACTTAAGAAGGATTATATGGGTTTTGTTGGCTTTATTGATATTCAACAATATATTGGTTTTCAAGCTTGCTACAAGAGAGGAAAAAGTTTTGGTAATCCCCGGTGCAGCCGGTCGGATGAAGATAGCTCCGGGTGAACTGCCGGAAGTTACAGTTAAGACCTTCGCTTCACATCTGTGTAATTTGTTCGCTTCATTTCATCCAGGCAATTATGAAGAAAGAATGGATAAGCTAATGGAGTATGTTGATCCGAGGTTTTACGCGGAACTAAAAAAAGAACAAATTAGAAGTATGAAAACTATACAAAGAACTTCTTTCTCCCAATCGTTTGTTGCGGATTCTATCAAAACAAAAAAGTCTGGGAACTCGTACGTTGTTAATCTTTACGGAACGATTGTCAAAATCATAGGAGATAAACCAATATCAACTGAAAGGAGGGAATATGAAATGCGTCTTACCAAGACGTTCGCTACCGAGGATCATCCTCTTGGCCTTAGCCTTACCTATCTTCGTACAAGCAAAGAAGATAGCCGATAAAGCACCTCAGATAGAGGTTAAAAGAGACGAAATAACTCAAATAGAATTCACGGAGAACATTGAAAAAGTTATTGTAGGTAATGGGATAGATGTTGAGTATACCGGAAGGGCTGCTTTTATAAGGCCTGAACGAGAGGGGAGAGTTTTTTTCTTGACACGAACTTACAGCATCCCTGTTGAATTTTATTTTTCAGCGGCTGCTCCCGCGAAGTATGAAATATATCCTCCTGAAGAAGGGTTTGAGGAAAGGCAAAAGGAGAAACAAACAATCCCGGTGTATGAAGAAATATCCGCGATTTTATCACATATGTATAGTAACAAACTTCTTCCGGGATATAATCGAATTAAAACTGAAAATGTTTCTTACAAAACAGCAAAAGTAAACTCGGCGTTAATAGGAGACAAATATACTTGTTTAGAAATACCGCTAAAGGCGAAACACAAGGAGAGAGATTTATACACTCCGGGAACTGTAGCCATTGCCATTTCGCCTGATATATATGACACCCTTTTGTCGACCGCGTATGTGATCCTGGAATATAACCCGAAGGGATTAATCGAAGAGATAAAGGAGAAGGAGTAATGGGGTTTAATTTGAAAGATAAATTTTCAGATCTAAGAAAAGGAAAAACAAATGTACCAGAGACCACAGAGGATAGAAAAAAGAAGACGAATTTGAAAGGAATATTAGTTGTGTTTGGGATCTTTATATTCTTTGTTATTATTTTTTCTTTAGGTGAACATAGCTCTGAAAAAACCGAAACAATCCAGGAAAAAAGCGGAATACAAAGCCCTTTTGAAGAAGCGGAAGTGACATATGAAGAGTGGATGTTAGAGTCCGCGAGTAAAATTAAAAGTGCGGTCGACAAGGGCGTGGAAAATGAGGAGGAAGTTAAAGAGTTAAAGAAAGGGCAGGATGAGATTAGAAAAGAAATGCGGAATATGCAAAAAAATATGGAAGAAAATTTTAAGATAATACAGGAAGAATTATCTAAACCGCTTACCCCTTCTCCACACCGGACAATGCCGCCTAACTACAACCAAGAGGGAACACAAACAACTCAAGAACCTGTAGGCTATCCAAGTGAGAAGAAAAACGGGATTAGAATTTTTGACAAGGGTTCATCGGAAGCGGAGATAGACACAGCCCAAGAGTTTACAGCGTTTGATTATGCTCAATTAATTTCTCCTTCCGGCAGTATTGCCAGAGCAACTTTGCTGACAGGTGTTTTTGCGACTGAGGGAAATTCATACCCGGTGCTTTTAGAAATCACAAGCCCGCTCTACGAAACTAAAAGAGAAATTAATGATATTGTATTGTATAGTTTTGTCATAGGAGACGCGGTGGGGGACCTTTCTAGTTCAAGGGTTTATCTTAGATTGCAAAGCATCGCTTTGTATTTAAAAGACGAAACAGTTAAAACCCTTCCAATAAAGGGTTGGGCGACAGATGTTAGAGATGGTACTTATGGGGTTCAGGGAGATGTAATGCAAAGAGACGGGGCTTTCTTAGGATTATCGTTGCTTGCGTCTTTTATAGGTGGGGTAGGTGATGCGGTATCTGCTGCCGGGAGGTTAACGACCACTGTGCCTACTGGCGGAGGAATGTACCAAACGACTCAAATAGATTCTACTAAGATATGGGAAGTTGCCGCGGCTTCCGGTATATCAGAGGCCGCTGGTCGGCTTTCCGATAAATATATGGATAAGGCGGAGCAAATAAAGCCCGTTGTTTGTATCGAGCCAGGGTTAGTTGTCGATCTTCTTCTCATCAATGATTTGAAGGATATCTCTATACAGACACAACAAAATAGGAGTAAATAATTATGAAAAAATATTTAGGGGTTTTGGTATTAATGGCATTAGCCTTTTTCTCTTGCGCTAAACAGGCTAAAATGAGTACTTTGGGGTTACACCGGCAGTTGATTCAAGAGGATAAGGAAGTAAAATTTGTCAACGTAAATCCACCATTTACTCAAAATTATTATCCAATGAGGCAAAAAGACAGGATTCTTAAAGTATGGTTACCTGGTTATACCCTGAGTGATTCGATAACGGTTGGCCCCCACTATATCTTTGTCTTAGTGGAAAAATCAAAGTGGATCAATAACGTATCGGGAAAATAATGAGTGTAGATAGCGGCGTTTCGGTAAAAGCATGGGAAGCTTTGTTCGATAAAGGAATACCTTTTTCTTCTCTTTTGCCTTACATCGCTTACGATAAAAAAAGAGAAGTATACGTGCTTAGTGATACCACCGGGAAAGGTATTTCGCTTGGTTCTATGCTCGAGTTTAATTTATTGCCTGGGGAATTGGTTGATTCAAAAGTAGAGAGTGCTTTGACAGAAGCTATCGAACAGCTTTATACTTCTGGGAGTTTCCCTGAAGGGACAGCTTTACAATTCATTATATATTCTTCTTCTTCGGTTGAAGAAAATATTGAAAAATGGGAAGAAGGGAAACAAGAAGGGAGGGACATATTTAAAGAATATACTCATTTTAGAAAGGAAAAATATCAGAACCTTAATTTTAGAAATCTACGTGGGTTCGCGACTGTGAGGCAGTTCTATAAGAGACGTCCTACGGAGGAAGAAAAGGATAATTTCAGAACAAATATTGAAAGTTTAAAGGCTACTCTCGATACGACCGCGTTTGGTCAGGTTAAAATGGATCCGAGAAATGTGCCGCCCTCAGAATTAATTTCAATTGTTACAGAAATTTTGAATGATAGAAAAATTGAAAAGATGCAGTATAATGACAGTTATCCAATTAGAGAGCAAATTAATTATAAGTATATGCACGTCCACCCGAACTTTACAGATATAAGCGGTAAGATTGCGAGGGTGTGCGGTATTAATTATCCTCCGGATGAGCCAAAGCTAAAGAATACGGTTAAAATATTAGGGGATCTTTATGCTGAAAGATTACAGGTTATTGTTCCTTTTCTTTTGACTTTTAACGTAACTATTCTTGACCAATTCAAGAAAAAAGCTGATGTAGGGAAAAGACAGAGTATTTCACAGATGCAGGCGGGAGGAGCCCTGGCAAAATTTTTTCCTAAAACAATGCTTTTAGCGCAAACGCTGCAGGGAGCTCTTACAAGAGCGGAAATGGGGAAAAAATTTATTCGCTTTTCCCTTCACTGCACGATTTTTGGAAGCAGCGATGAAGAAAGTAAGAGGGAAACACAAAAAGCTTTGCAGCTGCTTTCCTCGGCTGGTTTTACGCCTTTTGAAGAGGGAACAATCGCGCACAGTGTTTTTCTTGCTTCTTTGCCTTTGTGCTGGGCTCCTAAACTTGATAAGTTTTTGCTTAGGCAAAAAACCATAATGAGCGATAGGATAGCAAGCCTCACTCCTCTCTTCGGAGACTGGAAAGGCACTCCGACACCGGTGATGATGTTTAAGTCCAGAAGAGGAGAAGTTCTCACTTTCGATTTCTTCGACAGCGAAGACAATTATAACGCTGTAGTTGCGGCGGCTTCCGGGAGCGGAAAATCTTTTCTGGTCAATGATATTATAATGAGTTATTTAGCTGAAGGAGGAAGGGCGTTTGTTCTCGATGTGGGGCAGAGTTACGCTAAACTTTGTGAATATCTAGACGGAAATTTTATAGAATTTTCGGAAGACGATCCGATTAATGTCTCCCCGTTTATCGGGTGCCGGTACGATGAATCAAAAAACAGTATGAATAAAAACGACTTAGCTTTTGTGTTACCGGTTATATGCAAAATGGCAGATATTGAACGAAAGGAGCAGAAAGGAACTCTTGAAGAGGCAATAATCGAAGTCTTTAGAGAGCATAAGCAGGATACAACAATGACACATTTATACGAACATTTAAAAAACTCTAAAGATAAAGAAACAAAGAGGCTTTCTAAAATGATTTTCCCTTATACTAGGCAGGGTAGGTTCGGGACTTTTTTTCACGAGGGAAAGAAATTGCATTTTGAAAATCCTTTAACCGTTTTTGAGTTGGAAGGGTTAAAAGCGAAAAAAGAACTGCAGTCAGTAGTACTATTAATGATAATTTTTCATATAAATAGAAAGATGGAAATGTTAGATAAAGGAATAAAAAAACTTCTTGTGATCGATGAAGCCTGGAAATTGCTTAGCGATGAATATTCCGCTGAATTTATTGAAAACGCTTATCGAGTGTACCGTAAATATGGGGCAAGCGCGATTTCTATTACGCAGAGTTTGAATGACCTTTATAAAAATCCGGCTGGGATAGCAATCACAGAAAACGCGGCTTTTTACCTTTTGTTGAAGCAAAAAGCGGAAACTCTTCAGTCTTTATATAAATCAAAACGATTAATGCTTAGCGAAGAGAATTTCGAGCTTTTAAGGACTATAAAGACTGTAAATGGCAAGTACTCGGAGATTTTCTTTTATACTCCTCTCGGATGCGGTATTGGAAGGTTCATGCCGGATCCCTTTTCTTATTGGCTTTATACTACAGATCCCAAGGACGCTAAAAAATTAAAAGATATTATAAAAGAAAAAAGCCTGAGTAAAATTGAAGCTTTAAAAGTGCTTGCTTTGGAGAGAAGATGATAAAAATACTTTTGTTTCTTATAGCCGTAAATTTTTTTGAATGGTCAAAAGGAGAGACGAAAGATTCTACAGTAACATTCCAAGAAAAAGATTCTGTAAACTTTATAATGGAAGATACAACAGGAAGCGTAAGACAAATACCAAAACTTATTGGCATACATCCGGATACAAATTCTTTGAAAAGAGATAAATTCACGAGCGATTGTGGTTGCCGGAGTGGTAAAGTTAATTCGGGAATGGGGGAGAAGTTTACCGTTGAATTACAGAGAGACGGGCAAGCCGGCTACAAAAACCTAAAAATACCGGTTAAAATTACTGTTTCTACAAAGGAAGGGAAACAAATAAGTATTGAGAAAACAATGAACGTGGAAAGAATAGCGCTGTCCGGAGCTCCGGAAGCGGAATATTCAATCTCTAATGGGTGTTGGGATTTTGGATTAAAATTAAATGTTACTCCACCTCCATTAGGTCATTTTGAAATGAGATGGAGATGGGGGTTTATTCCGGATCCTAAGTGGGTGCAGGATAATATAGCTCGTACAGAGTTTAAAATTCCGGTTGGGGTAATTAAAGTTGGAATTCTTGATAACAAAAACAACAAACCTCTTTATAAAAAAGGTATGGGTCTTCCTATGGCTCAAATGGAAGCTGAAGCATGGAATATTTTTAATGACATGCTCTTGAGAGTTTTATTTTCTCAGATGAACAATTTAGTGGATGAGGCATTGGGGCCATACAAGGCTGGGATGAAATCAGCTGTCAATACTGCCGCGGCAGGAGTACCCGGATTTGAAGGAATTAATGGGATGGAAGTGGAAGCGAATTACCCTCAAAATGTGTGGCCGGATTTGGTCTACTACAATACGAAAACGCTCGATCCTTTATGGGGTTCAGACGGAATTAGCGACTTCCCTGATGTTTTGGGGCTCGCTATTCCGAAAGTTTTTCAAGATTATTACGCGCATGCTCCATTTGCAATAGTCTTAATGTTGTTGGCTGATAGAGAACTAGGAAAAGAGGGATTTTCTCTTTCTCAGATAGATTGTTCTCGATTGAGCGGTAGCCAAATAGGAGGAAAGTTAGGGAACTTATGGGAAGAATCTAAACAAAACGTAAACCCTGGTTCATGGGCGAACAATACCTCTGGTGGGGGAGAAGATGACGGAATGGTTGACTTCTTTATGAATAAATTAAACCAGCCGTTAGAGGACCTATTGAATTATTACTGTGTTGGATGTTGGGGTTATCTTTTTCCTAGAGACGGGAAAGTTCTGCTTTCGAGCGACTATCAAGCCTTTGCTTTAACAGCATACAGGGCGTTATCACGGATGTTTGATTTAAAATTTGAGAATAATGTAGAAACTCTCCCCTGGCCGCATTTAACAGGTTGGAAAAACTTACAAAAGATGAGAGCTGACAGGCACATATTTTTTCAAATAAATTCTCCTCGAGAAACCGGTTGTTTCGAAGTTGGTACATCCCAAATAGGCTGGGAGAATAGGATAGAAGCACCCGGTTTTGACATTTCAAGCCCGGAGGGATTAAACGAAATTCTCCCGGAGCAAATAACGTTCATCGTTTGGAGGAGAGTCGTTCTTCATCACGATGCGGTATGGGATTTGAGGGTTGGAATATGATTTTTGGGTTGATTCTTTGTTTGTTGAATGTAAATAGTGTCAATTCCTGGATATGGTATGACGAAAAGACAGATACTCTTTCTGACACTCTTAAAAATGAGGAAAGAGATACCGCGAGGTATGTTTTTGAAGGTTTGGAAATTCCAAAACCCGAGAGTTTGCCTATTGAAGAAGACGCTCCACCGGTAGTGAAGAGACTTTTAAGAAACCCTACCCCTGAGAATGCCGAGGAATTCGTAAGATGGCAGGCCGCTTTAATGGAGAGAGCAACCTTAGCCAGCATTTTAGTCCAGAAAGCAGCCGTAGGGCTTGGAGTTGTAGGAACAAGAGAAAAAGTGAGGAGATACAAGGCGGAAGAAAACGAAAAACAACTCGAGGAAAAGAAAAAAGAAATAATACTAGTTGCTTTATTAGGAAACGATATAGAAAGCAAATACCTTGTGAGAGAATTAGAAAGGTTCTATACCAATGGGTTTTTTGTTTACGCTTTTGCTAAGGATACCCTTTATAATAGCTTTTTCCCGGTAAGAAAATATAAAGGACAGTTAAATTTTTTAGGAGAAAGAGCGGAAGCTCCGTTAGTTCTATATTTCGAGCCGGAAACAAAAAAATATCAAATCCTTACGCGGAGATTTGATACCTTTAACAGAATAAGAGACAATCTTATCGATTTTGTAATTAAAGAAGAAAACAGGGGGACTATACCATGAGAAAACTCGTTTTTTTTATGTTCTTTTTTATCGTCTGTTTGTATGGTGATTGGTGGGATGAAGCTCAAATAATGTTTGAGGAGTACAAGGAAAATTTATACGAAAGCGGTGGAGCTTTGTATTCCTGGGAAGACGTTATGAATACAGATAATAGATATCGGCAGAGGATGGGAGCGGGTTTTATCCCGCCTTCGAGTAAAACATACAACGTCGCAAGAGCGCACCTTGACCTGGACGCTGATCTGGGCTGTAAAGGAATTTTCGTGCATTCTGATTTCGACCAGTTCTTTGACGAAGATGCTCTGGTGAATTGGGCTACAAGCTTTATAGGGAATGCTCTTTGGGAAACTCTCCTATTATCTCTTTATTCCTCGAATACTTGGGGACAATTGCAGACTTTTATGCAGGACTACGGTCTTAAAAATCTTCAGTTGACAGCCGATAGGTGCAATGACGAAGAACTGAAAGCATTGGCTCAAGACCCCGTTTTTCAAGCAATGTCATGGAGTCAAAAACGCTGTGTAAACGTCAGGATGACTGCGGGGGAGAGTTATCCGAAAGCTGTGAGTTGGTGTAAAGGGAATGCCGCTGATGCGGCTCTCGGTAATGATCCGAGTATGAGCGAAGCGGAAATTAAAAACTGTTATGAAATTACAGATTGTGCCGGGGACGAGCAATTTTTAAAGGCTCTGCTTGGATTTTATGAATTGACAACTGCTTTTAACAGCGATGGTGATAAAGTTTTACGTTACGAGTATACCCCTCCTTCGATGGATGTAAACGAGTTAATTGATAGTTTAAACGTGCTTAATTCCTCTTATTATGACTCTGTTGTGGCTATATTTAATAACGAAATGCCCGGAAGTGAATCCGAATTGTATTCAAAACTGGAAAGGTACATTAAATACCTTTCCCCTCCCGGAGCTCCTGTCGACGCGGACGCGATTAAACAAGCTTCTCTCTCAAGCCCCTTTGAAAGAGGGTCTTTGAAAACGCAAATCGTGAGTGTGGGATCCTATTCGGCGGCAATGTATCTTTTGAACAGGCTTGAAA
>Ga0307431_1000130_pt1 | contig 59189 bp, 89 predicted proteins | sample SalMarWE160170MG_FD_202155 | JGI IMG/M metagenome (GOLD analysis project Ga0307431, IMG submission 202155) | Salt marsh sediment microbial communities from the Plum Island Ecosystem LTER, Massachusetts, United States - WE1603-170 | ecosystem: Environmental > Aquatic > Marine > Intertidal zone >...
CTATTTTGTACGTAATGTCAAGCTCGTGCCCTGAGGGAGGGACCAGATCTCGATCTAAAAGTCACTGGGCTCTGTTAAGCAACTCCTCGTAAAGCGCCAAGAGCTTCTTTCCCTCGTTCTCCCAGTTGTATTTCTCCCGTACAGCCCGCCGCCCGTTCTCGCCATCCTTGAATCGCGTCTGGCTTAAGGCTCTTCCTGAGCGACTTCGTGTCGGTGTGTTTCATGAGTGCAAGCGGTAAGGTCACGTCATGGCCGCGCCTGCTCAACTTGCACGGTTCGCTTGGGATAGTTGACGGTCAGGAGATGGTCACGGAGGAGCGCTGCTCCGATGAGCGTGTCCTCCGAAGCGGTGAGGATGAGGTTCACTTCTTGCTCGCGTTCATCGAACATGATGGTCCCCCGGAACACGTCCATGACGACAACCTCACCGTTGGCTAACTCGTAGCGCTCGACATGGTGAAAGACCATCTCGATCTTGTCCTCATGTTGATTAGATAGACACAGATGACCGCTGAACCCCGTATCCACGATAGTCGGGATGGACTCCGTGGCTTCTCCCCGCTGGAGTCCTATTTCAATTACCGGATCCAGTGCCTCGGTCACGTATCCTTGGATCATAGGCGCTTCAGCTTGTGTACTGCCTTGTACCCGACGCGGATCAGATAGAAAGCCTTGTTGGGGTAGACCTCCTCCGCTTGCTTAAAGGCTTCCTCAGCAGTCTTCCCCACGAAGTAGTCCCCGCTGTCCACCTCGATCACGACGTACTCGCCGTGGTGTTTAGCCTCCAACTCCTCCTTGATCTCCTCATAACGTGCCCAGCCCAAACGATCCAGTTCCTCGGTCGAATGAGCCGTCTTCTGGCGCTTGAGCTGCTCTAATATCGTCTTCACTCCTTTATCACCTCTTGCTCCGCTGACCCCACAAGGGCATCCCCATTATGGCAGAAGATAAGAATGAAGACAACTGTGCAGTGGGCTTAAGACCCTCAGGTTTGCCGATCTCTCCCTAGCAGCTCCTCATAGAGCTCCCTATTGCGCGCGACACAGCCGCCATCTTGATGAACTGCGGTCTCGCCCCGACAACACTGACAACCTTGATCACGCCAAGCCTCCCTTACTACCTATGAGCTTCTTGTAAAGTTCAAGAAGAGTTTTCGCTTCGGTATTCCAATTATATCTCTCGATGAAAGCCCGCCGCCCGTTCTCGCTCATCTTGTGACGAATCGCGGGATGACCTAAGAGATACTCGATAGCCTTTGCAATCTCCTTGGGATCGAGGGGGTCGACGGTAATTCCACACTCATTGCCCTCAACAATCTCTCGTCAAAGAGGGAAGTGGGACGCGATCACGGCGAAGTCCACATCAGATCCTTCGTTGATATCCTCTTTTGCAAAGGAACCGAAGAGAATCAAGGCCATTGGATCTAGCTTCTCGATCACTTTCTTCTTATATTCCTCTATCCTCTTAAATACTTCCTCGCTTCTTTCAATATCGACTCTACGTAGTTTGAGCATTTCTCTGCCATCTCCTTCGTGTAAATACTCGTAGGGAGCTCCTGCGGGGTAAAAGTTGGGATATCTTGAGCCGATGTAGTGCCTGTCCAGCTCCTTGCCATAGTCGACCAATTCTTCGAACGATCGCGCCGATTTCTCGGCCTCCCTGAGCAACTCAACTATGGAGTGAGTCACGAGTGCCCTGAATCCTTTAGAGTATAAAAAGCCTTTTATAGCTTTCTCCGCAGATTGCTGGAAGAAGAAGGCTGATGCGTAATAATTTCCATCATCGAGGCAGTCCTTAGCCGTCTTTAAGTCTGCCTCTTCCTGAGCAAGCTACCTTAGCCCCACCTTGAGGTTTTTCATCAGTCTCCCCCTATCCCAGCTTTAGCTTATACCACTCCACGGTACGTTCAAAGCCTTCTCTCGCGGTGATTTTGGGATAGTAGCCAAGAAGAGTTCTTGCTTTTGATATATCCGCCAAGGAATGACGGACATCTCCCGGCCTCGCTGGGGCAAACTGCGGCTTCAATTCAGAGGGCACTCCAATAGTCTCACTCAGCAATCGGGCCAACTCGTTGACGGTGAGCTGTTCACCGTAAGCAATGTTAAACACCTCGTCAGTCATACGCTCAGCCCTTATGGTAAGCAGATTCGCCTCTACTATATTCTCAACGCAAGTGAAGTCCCGGGATTGTTCCCCGTCCCCAAAGATCGTCACTTCCTTATCCTCGCGCAAGTTCCCACTAGAATCGCTAACCAGGAAGTGTCCCTTTGATTGAAGGAGGCCACCGTATGGACAAAGGTAGTATTTTGCAGACGCTTGGTCAAGTGGGAGCAGGGGAAGTAGGGGAGGTATTCCGCGAGTATCTTCGGGGTGCGACCCGCGAAATGCTGGTTGGGGTGATGGCTCAGGGGGTGTAGTAGATAAGGTTCCCAGTACTACACCCCCCAGGAAGGTAACGAGGTTGTGTGGAGCAGCATACCATCCCACCAGGGGAGCCGAGTTCTACCGTGCTGGCAGTGCAGATGGTTACGCTTACGTTGAATCTCGTCGTGGGGATATCGTCCGCCCTCGAGTTCGTCAGCGTAAGGAAGAGGCAGCAACAGAAGAGGTGGCGCTGGAGAGTTACACCGCTGCTCAAGACGCAAGCGAGGCACAGCGCCTGCTGTTGGAAGCACTTGTCGCTGCTGGTTCAATGCGGAAGGTTGGGAAGGTAGTGCACAACCAGCGTGGCAGCAGCAAATCGTATGTTTCACGTCTGTGGCAGAAGGGTGGGCGAGAGAAGTTTTCTGAACTCAGGCACCGTTCTCTGGACGTTGACACGGAAGGCGAACCACGTGACTGGCTGGCGCTGATGCTGGACGGTGTGTCGTTGGCGAAAGACCTGTTAGCGGTAGTTGCAGTGGGGATCACAACTGAGGGTCGGAAGGTTGTACTGGACTTTGAGCTTGGGGCGAGTGAGAACGTGACGGCCGCTTCGGCACTGGTGGCAAGGGTTGTAGAGCGGGGCTTTGCGCCGAGCGGGGATCGGCCTCTATTAGTAGTTTTGGACGGCTCGGAGGCATTACGAAAAGCGGTTATGAAGCACTTCCCCAAGGCTCGTATCCAGCGTTGTTTGGTACACAAGGAGCGGAACCTGAAGAGATATCTTGCACGCCGAGACTGGCCAGAGCTGAACGACCATTTTGACCGGCTACGCAAAGCGCAAGGTGCACAGGCAGCGTTGGAAATACTGCGGGAGTTGGACGCTTTCCTAAAGCGCAAGAACGCAGCAGCGCGCCAGAGCCTGCACGAGGCAGGGCTGGACCTGATTCGCATTCATCTGTTGGATACTCCCTCAACGCTGCACAGGAGCCTGCTGAGCACGAATATGATCGAGAACACGATCAGGAACTTTCGTCACAGCAGCGGCCGTGTAAATCGGTGGCGTGTTGAGACAGACCAAGCGGCGCGGTGGCTGGCGACGGGGTTGTTGTCGGCTGAGGAGGGATTCCAGCGTTTGTCTCATTACGGGGACTTGCCCGTGTTGCTCGCGCATTTGAAGACAAAACGGGATTGTAAGAACCTGGGGGCGTTGAAGGAGAAGCTTCCAGACTGGCTACGGAAAGAGGTTCCCCAGGTAGATGAAGTTGAGGACAACGTGTTGCCAGCCTGTGTTGGCGCTGGCAGCCAAGCCATCTGTGTGGTATGATCGGAGAGGTGAACAATCGAGGTCATCAAGAGGTCAGTTTTAACAACGAAGGAGACATCCCCCGCTAACCATCCATCCCGTACCGCCTTACGATAGCTTCTCAAGCGCTCTGGATCAACATGATCGCTTCTTCCGCCGCTCACTCACCATCGATGAACTTGACCGCGTTCGTCTAATCAGTTAGAAAGAGTGAGAAATGTAAAGGGAGGAAGACTTAGATGGAGGAATACGAAGTCGAACTGATCGATTACCTGCGCGTCATCTGGAAGGGAAAGTGGATCATCCTCACCTGCTTGGTAGCTGCGCTAGCGGTCACGGCCGCTTTAATGTGGACGAGACCGAACGAGTATCAAGGAACGATCACCTATCGGTTGTACCAATCTCTCCAGGTTTTTGGGATTACCAGTCTAGGCAACCAAGAACTCCTGAATACCGTGATGGATTTCCCCGATGAAGACTTCACGCTAAAGGCAGAAACCAGAGAGGGCCATGTTCAGGTGACGCTCTCCAAAGCCACCACACCGGAGGCCCTAACGAATTCATTCGATCGCCTCACGGCTTGGGTGAAGGAACGATTGAGGCTGTATGTGGAGAGGGAAGTCGCTCAAGTAACCTTCAACACATCGATTCATATCGAACAACTTACTCAACAACGTGACTCCCTTCGAGAACAGATAACTGAACTTGACTCTCCAGCTCCAGAAAATCCCTTATTCACTTATCTGGCACAAAAGGTAGTCGATCTCGAAGCCCTCCTCGTGGCGGAACAAGTAAAGATCGAGACCCTCCAGAAGACCAAGGCCACCGATCTATTTACCCTGGAAACGGTAGGACAATCAACCATCACTAAGACAGGCCCCAACCGAAAGATGTCCCTCGCCATCGCCGGGGTCCTCGGGCTCTTTCTGGGGGTACTTCTCGCCTTCTTCATTCACTATCTCATAGGGGTGAAGGAGAAAGAAGCGGACGGTGAGTAGCTATTGCCTGAATCCGTGGGGAGATAAAGAGGGTCACCAACTTTACCCAGGAGCTTCTCCTGAATAGCAATTGTCTGCTCGACGATTTTATCAAGGCTTAACTCGCTGACCGCGATCTCCCTCGCTCTCTCGACCAGAGTACGAAATTTCCATGTCTTGAAGAGCTTTCCTCCTTTCCCCACCCGCTCCTGCCAGAAGAAGATCGGACCTTTGGAATCAAGCTTGATCGCCAGGGCGATCGCAGCGAAGGGAATAGCCAAGAGGATGAGGCCGATAAGGCTTATCAGAATATCGACAAGCCGTTTTAGAATAAGCTGAACAGGCAAACCAATGGAGCCCTTCATCTTTCAGGAGAGCGCTTGATTCGATAGCTATCCGGTTGATCGAGCAGGATCACATCATCTTTGCCCCTGTCGAAGATGGCGACGAAGGTATCCAAAACATCCCTTCCTAGCAGGGGAACATCTGTCGCATGTGGGTCCAAGAAGACATTAACCTCCCCGCCAAATATCTTGGTGCCCTCAGGAGAGATGAGCTTCATCTCCGTGTTCCAATGAAAGTAGGGGATACTATACCTCCCGACGCCACCGACATCATCGAGTATCTCTAGCTGAGAGGTATCGATCCCTAGGATGTTAATGCTCCGATAATGGAAAAAGGTCTCATCAGCCCCTGTATCGATGAGAAAGGAATATTTCATCCACCTATTATCGGCGGATAACACATACGCAGTTAAGAATGGGCGATAGGCTCCGTTGTTATAGCGGTATCGCCCGTGGAAGATCATAGAACCATCACCCGCGGCTTCAGCGGGATGAATTCCACATAGGGATCGCGCTCCGGATATTTTGCCTTGGCCTTCTGCTCCGCTTCCTCAAAGCTATCTCCCACAAAGACCTCTTTATTCACGACAGCGATATATTTCCCCTTAGACTGCTCTTCAATCTCTCGCGAATGCCTGACAAGCCACTCAAAGTCCTCCTGATCCGCCTTGAATCTCTGCAGATCTTCCTCGCTTGTTCTCTTGGTTCTAATCAATTTCAAGGGCATATCGCTCCCTCCTTTGGGCCAATGATTTGACGGCACCTCTTAAGATAGCAAGTCACCATGCTCAAGACAACCTCTGGTCTCCTCCTGCCAGAAGAAAATCGGGCCTTTGGAATCGAGCTTAATCGCAAGGGCGATAAGGGCAAAAGGCACGGCCAAAAGGGCGAAACCGATCAAGCTTAGCAGGATATCGATGATACGTTTTAGGATAAGCTGTATCTTTGAAATCATACGCCCTCTTCATTTCCACAATCTCAAAAGCGCAGCTGTGCCAGTATTTTAACCAAACTGTGCAAAGTTTTACTGTTCGTGCCCCAATCTAATGAACCTCAAGAAGTGCTCAAGATTGCAAAAACCCTCGTTCCATATCAGCCTTCAGCACAGTCAATCTATCCACGATGAGCCAATTCCCGCTACCTACACATTCCTTATGAGCACTACCGATAAGCTTTGCTTCGGTGAGCAATAAGCAACACAGTAACCTCACGCTTTTGCTCATCAACGCTGTAGACCACCCGCCAATCTCCCCCTGATAACGAAAATACCCGGCTAAAGGTCCCTTAAGGCGTTTGATGTTCGTAAGGGTCCTTTCTCAAGTATTGGAAACAGCGGTTGAGTTTACGGGCCAGAACGGGATCAGCCTGTTCGTAGAAGCGCTGGGCCTCGTGGGCCAGAAGCACTTCATACATCACGGCGGATATCCGCAAAGCGGACCACTTGCCCCTCTTCGCTCTGACGCACTGCCTTGCGAAAGACTTCTTCAAAACCAGGCATCTCCAGAAGCTCCGCAGTGGCCTCTGAACTCTCCCTTTCTTCCAAATAAGCCAAGAAATCGCTGGCCACCCGCAACCGGTCCGAAGAAAGCCTCCGCAAACGACGCTCTGTCTCCTGAAGCAGAACCGATCTTCCTGGATTCACCACCTCACCTCCTCTGTTTTTCGCACTTAAAACTTGTCCCTTCCCTTACCCCTTCAATTCCTAATCCTGATCTTGGCCTAGAACATAGCACTTAGAACGGTCCCTCACTCATCACGCTTCACCATTTACTATTCAAGAATCACGCGTTCTGACAGATCGAATCAACCCACTCAACATCTTGCTGATCTTGTCCAACTTCTCGTCAAGACCGCCCTTCTGCTCCGGGCTCACGTACCCAAGCCTGGCGGCCACTTCTAGCTGCGTATCGATCTCGCTGGCAGAGCCGCGGCAGATATGCAGAAAGTGGACAAACTCCTTCGGACTTCCCCTTGCTGCGCCTTCTGCCCTGTGGAATAGCCGGCTGATGAGCATTACGCTAACGGAGTTCCGCATTAAGTTTCCTCATCGGACTTCAAGAAACGTCTGATTCTGTTCTTGATGTACCGTTTGCCGTAGGTAGATTTCAGGTATCGTTCTCTATGCAGGGCATCTTCTTCATTCAAACACGCTTCGTAGTACAACAATTGTAACGGTCGCCGACCCCTTGTTGATGGTACCCTTCCGGAATGGTGAAGTTTCAATCTTGCTTCCAAATCCGAGGTGTATCCTACGTAGAAATCGCCATCCTGATTACTCCTGAGAATGTACACGTAATGCATAGTATTCCACGGGGTGAACAATGTTACTCGGTATAGATACGGCAGCACGCTTCAGCTGATCTGCAAGAGCATATTGCTCTGTCTTCGGAAATGACTTGGTAGCTTGATATATGGTAACAACAAATTCGACGGCTTCATTCCAAACGTCAAGTTTCCTGTGCGGCCTGACTTGTGGAATATCACTCTTGTCGGGTCTCATATCCCGGTTTTCCCCTCACGATTTACCATTTACGATTCACTATTTACTCGCCTGCCCATTCACTATTTACGATTCACGAATCACTATTCACGGAAAAGCAGTCTGTCCTCTTTCCGCCGCTAGAATTCCGGCATGGGCGTATAGATACGGATATCCTCCATTGGGAAATGGTCCTGATTATATGATACTAAAGTCAGCTCATATTCCGCGGCCGTTGCGGCAATGATAAGATCAGCGATGTGAAGGGTAATCCCCTGTTTCACGAAAGCTCGGTAATAATCGGCTGCTCTCTCCGCAATAACCTCACCAACCGGATATCTTTCAAGCGCGCTTAGAAACCTCTCTGTAACCGCCTCTTCTCCCGGATGCATCCCCACCCGTACCTCAAACACAGAGATGACCGAGCACCCCAGTGGCGACACTACCTTTTCTTCGCGGCTTCTCTGGGCCAATGCTCGCAGTAACTGAACCGTTGGTTCATGACCCCGCAAGTGCCAGATCAGAACATCGCTATCGATGAGATACGCCATATCGCTTGTGCAAGGTCACTGGCTGTGGTGTGCAATCCCTTTCTGATCCTGCTTCCAGAGATCCTTCCGTAGCTGGGCGGCGTCACCGTGCTCCCTCAGTTCAGGATGAGCTTCATCCTTCCAGCTTCCCGCTGACTCCTCAAGACCCTGAAGGAGTCGCTTCATCCGCTGCTCTTCTATGTTCTTTCTCCTCTGCTCCTCCAGGTAGAGGCGGATGGCCTCGCGTAGTATCTCCGAGCGGTTGCGATGTTCTCTCTGCGCTTGCTCATCCATCTCCTTAAGAAGCGCTTCAGGAATAGTGATATGTGTCGCAACAGACTTCATTGATCAGCCCTCCTTGCCGCCATAATAGGGCCATTATATGCCGTTGAAAGACAATGATCAAGCGCGCGTTCATCGTTACTCACCACCGCCTGCTTCTAGGCTCCTCACTCCAGCCTTCGGGTTCACTCCCGCCATTCACCATTTACGATTCACCATTCACTCCTCACTACCTACTGGTCCCGGACCTTGGACTGTGGACTGTGGACTTCGGACATAGAACGTAGAACCTCGAACCCTAGGACTCATCACTGTGTAGCAGCAATTAGCGATCAGCTTTTCCTCATCACTCCGCACTCATTCGCAACAGGGAAAGTTATTCTCATCCTTGGTAAATCTTGCGGCGATGTCCTACCCGTAGGACAACGATCTTGTTGCCCTCCACATCAAAGATAACTCTATACTCACCGATTCGAAAGCGATAAGTTCCCAGCGCTGGATCCACCATCTTTTTCGCATAGTTAAAAGGGGATTGTGCATAGCGCTCCAGAGCTCCCCTTATGCGTTCTTTGGCTGCCTGATCCAACCCCGAGATGTCCCTTGCCGCGCGCTTAGTGTATACTAGCTCGTATTTCACGGCTTATCCCTAGTTCTCCCCTGCCTAGCTGAATACCTTGTTGTGGGGAAGAACTCGACCATGCCTGTAATCTACTCGTGCCTCTTCAACACTGTGGATGTATTCAGGGCTTGTAGCGGCTAAGAGACTCTCGATCAGGAACTCTCTATCCTCCTTATCCAACTCGTTAATAGCAGATATCAGTTCTTCAACAGAGACCCCTATCTTCACTTCAGTCCGGTCTCGCTTATCTGGCATGTGATATCCCACCTCCAGCGAAAGTTTGCAAAAGGCAGTGTAGCAAGACTCCAAAGCGGATTTCAACCTAACGAATCTACAAGTTGCTGTAAAACGGAGGACAACCATCGTGCACGTCACTCATCACTCATTACGCATCACTGCTTCCCGACCTTGGCCTTTGGACATAGAACGTAGAACATCGAACCTTAGGACTTATCACTCATCACGATTTACCATTTACGATTCACTATTTACTCGCCTGCCCATTCACGATTCACAATTACACGCAAAAGCAGCCTGTCCCCCTTTCCCATGTCGAGTCCATGTGAGTCCTTGACAAAGAGCATCATATAGACTACAGTAGTTTCATGAAGAAGCAGAATGCTTCTCTAGAGACATCGTTCTGGAACATTGGGACGCGGATCGGTGTGATCCCTTACCTCTTTGAGTTCTTTGAAGTCTATTACTGCCACCCTGTAGAGGAAGAGATCGTGAACACCGATCCGAGCGCTACGCCCCTGATCTACCCTCAGGCAATGCTCTTCAAAGTCTTCAAAGAGGATGGGCGGCTCTACCATGCTTCACCCCGTGGAATACGAAATTTGGATTTATTCCACAGGGTGACCCGAAGAAACCGTTGGGACTTTTTGGGAAGGGAGAGGCCGGGGCAATCGCCTTGGCATATGAGCAGGGCTGGGACCTTCTGATAAATGACTATCGGCCGTTGGTCCATGCCCAAGGCCTGGGAATCCGCTGTATCAGCGTGCCCCACTTTGTGGTCATGCTCTATGAGGCTGAGAGGATCAGCAAGGAAGCTACCTTAGGATATCTGAACCGGCTGACCCCGGTCACCAGCCCGGCATTGCTCGCCGAAGCCAGGGCGGTCGTTTTAGAAACTCGCTAAGCAGAAGGGAGGTGAAGGAAGGTGAAGACTAGGAATGCAAGTGCCAACAAGGCTAAGGTCTCCAAGACGATCCGGCTCACGCCAGAGGAAGCGGAGGAATTCTCCAAGATCTGTCAAGAGGAACCATTCACCGAGTCGGCGTTGATGAAGCGCTTGGTTCTAGAAGGATTAACCCGCTACAAGCTGGAGAAGGCTATTGCCGCCTACACCCGGCGTGAGATCTCCATCGGAGAAGGGGCAGCAATGGCTGGCATCTCGTATAACCGCTTTGAAAAGGAGCTGTGGGATCGCCACATCATGGTCCTGGAGGATCCTCAATTCCTTCAGACACTCGCCTCTTTGGGAGAAAGTTTTGAACAACCTCAACTCTCCCAGGCAATTAGGAGAGTGCAAGAAGCGGGAGTAGAAATAGATGAGGAAGAGAAAGGAAGAGGAGAGAGTTAAGGTTTGCGATCGACAGTGGACCATTGACTTTGGACTTCGGACCTAGAACGTAGAACTTCGAACCCCGGCTCCACGACTCTGGACTCTGGACTTTGGACGCTAGACTCGCTCCTACTATTCACCACTCACGATTGACCCTCCCCCTCAACCCTACGAACCCCTGCCCCGTGCAATCACAACCAACGCACCTATTTCACGGGGCTATGAACCCTACAAACCCTACGAACTCAATGAACCCTATGAACCCTACGAACTTCACATGACATATAAAATGATCGCCAACACTCCAAAAACTAGTTCTATCCCCATCAACGCCAGCGTCCGCGCGTAAATTCCGCGGGCGGTTCTCATGAGGCCTTGTAAATTTCCCTGCGGTGCCCTACAAGATGGATAATGATGACTTGTCTTTCACAATCGAAAGAATACAGGACTCGGTAACTCCCCACGCGGAGTTTATAAAGCCCTTTCAATCCACGCCCCAAAGGCTAAGGAGTAAGGGTGTCAAAGTTCCTATCCAGCCACTTTAGTTTCTTCAAAATGTGCTGGGCAACGGCTTTGTCAAGAGCAGCAAACTCATCCGCAGCCTGAGGAAGAAACTCTACCCGATGGGCCATCACCAATTGAGGCCTGCCCTTTTCGCCACCTCTTCCGCCGGTGTGCCGCGCTCGCCTCGCTGGGCACCTTCAAGGGAACGCGTGAGCCGCTCTTTTACCCCTTCCTTCAGATCCAGTCCCTGGTCGGGGTCGCCGAGAAGCTCAAACATTGCATTCTCCACCGCTTCTTGAATCAGCGCCTGTAATTCCTCTCTCGAGAGCTCCTTCACCTTCATTTTGACCTCCTCGCTAGATACATTACCCAGTGAAAACATTATCACGAAAGCTCGGAACCGGAACAAGTGCTGTGACAATCACATCACTTATGCCCAATGTTCTGATCGGGATTCGTCCCCGGGGGCAGCCCCTCAAGGTCATCGAGTTCGGGACCCTAAGGTCGACGTTCTAGTCTTCTTTCCCGGGTTTCGACTTGCGTAAATAGCGAATGAATCCGTGAAGCAGATTCTTTACCTGAACTGCTTGCTGATAGATCGCATCGAATTGGTCTTGCGAAACGTATTCTTGATCCAACGCAACATACAGAACAGTTGCTCTATATTCGATCTTGGGCTCATACTCTAGCAATACTGCCGTGAAATCCTCTTTGTTGGGATTTTCCAAAATCAACTCGTACGCTTTTAGAGCATCCTCGATCTTGAAGATATGAGTGATCAACGGCTTTACATCGACGCGACCGATGCTGATCAGCCGCAGGAACTCCTCCATATTTCGCTCCTCGGTCCAGCGGACATAGCCTATGGGATAATCGATGCCCTTCTCCTCATAGTTTGGGTCATATCGACCTGGGCCGTAAGAGCGGGAAATCCGCAGATCCAGTTCTTTCTCATAGTAGATATTACGGGGGATGTCCATCCTTACATCCCCTACAGCGGAGACTCGCCCTTTGTCTCGACAGATCCTCCCGGCAAGTTCGACCGGATCATCGCTCTTGGTAGCGGCGGTGATTATTACGGCGTCCACGCCCTGGCCATCGGAGAATGAGCTAGCTACCTTCTCGACATCATCTTGCCCGATGACCGCTCCCTCTTGGAGCCCGAGCTTGAGAACTCTTTCGACCTGCTTCTGACTGACATCAAGGCCCAAAGCAGGGAAGCCGTAAGCGTTCAAGATCTGAACGGTCAATTGACCAATCAGGCCCAGGCCGATGACCGCTACCCTCTCCCCCGGTGTAAGTTCGGCCCTTCTTACACCTTGCAGAGCAATGGCACCTAGCCCGACTTTACCGCCCTCATTTCGCAAGCTTGCATGTGAACAGGGAAAATCTTACGAATCCTGTATGACCTAACGGGAGGCGTATCGGTTAAGAGCGAGGACCTCATAGAGTTCTCGCTGCTCAGGCGACATCGCAGTGATTGTGGTCCGGATTGCTGCTTTCCCACCGCGAACTTGCGGCGGGAAGATCATCACCAACTCTCGGATATCGCCGAGTAGCTCGAGCATCCGTCGCATCGATAGATCGATGCCCTTCCTGTGGAGTTCCCGTTGCAAGAGGCTTACCAACATCAGCGCGAGCACACAGGTGAAGACGTGCACGCGAACCTTTTGGTCTGTCCAGTGATATTGTGGGCGCAGAGCAATGTGATGCGGATCTTTCATCTCGCGGAAGGCATTCTCGATATGGTGACTGGCACGGTAGGCGTGCACAATCTGGGCATCGGTCCAATCGTCGTTGTCGGTGAACAGGATGGTCTTGCCCAACAATGTGGCCTGTAACTCCTCCCAGGCACCATGGTTGAACTCGTAGGTGACGGCTGGTAGGCCATCTCGCTCCGTGACCTTGACATCGAACAGATCCTTCATGTGCCTGGCTTTCAGCCAGTCGTTGATCTTCTTCTGAATGGCGACGAGAGTGGGTGCACGTCCTCTACGGATCTCCCCTCTCCGCCACCTCTCAAGGCGGATAACAAGTTCACGGAAGCGTTGTTGACGCTTGCCGATCTCACGCAGCAGCGTCTTTGATTGAGCGACAAAGAGGTTCTCGTTGTAGGTCACCACCACGGTGCGCTTGCGGCCGAAGACCTTCTTCGTAGCCCGGTAGGCCGACACCCCGGGTAGCCCGTCTTGGGCCAGCGACTGAAACCGCTCTCTTGGTATTGCGAGCAGGTCGAGGTGCTGTGTCGGAACCAGCGACCCAACGAAATGGTAGGGCGTGGCGTCGACGGCAGCGAGGTTGTCGGTGGAGTTGTTCCCCTTGTCAAAGACGATGGTGATGTGCTCTACGCCATTGACAAGTTGTTTGCAGCGGGCGACGAGTGCATCCGTCACACTGGCGAAGGTGGGAGCATCGGGCTGGTTGCCCGGGTAGGTGTGGCGGAACAGCGGCACGTGGAAGTCTGCCGTGACGAGCAAAGCAAGACCAACGATGCGCAAGGAAGCGCGCCCTTCCTTGTTCTTGCCCCGCTGAGCCAAGGTGGACTTCCCGTTGAAGGTGTCGATGAAGGTGAAGAAGTTGGTCGCGTCAAACAGGAGGTGGTGCAAGTCGAGGTCGAACTCCTCAACGCAGCGCGCTGTGAGGTCAGCTTCGATGTCGGCGATCGCTTCCGGTGAAACGCGGTCCATGTTGTCCCAATAGCGCTGGCTGGTGAGCTGGCGGCTCTCGATGTCGATCAGGCGCCGCAGCACGGTCTTGTCGAACCACTCGCCCACCTTAGCTTTGCTGCCGGGATCGACACAGCGGTTGATGACGGCGACCAGGAGGTAGGTGCCCACAGAGGGGCCGGACCCGCGCTTTCCAACATGTTTGTCGATGATGGAGACAACGCCCAAGCGGCTTGACAGATCATACAATGCGGCGACGGCCCCCAAGTCGGTGACGATCCCTTCCTTCTGTGGTTGCGGGATGAGGCAACCTTCGCGGCACTCGGTCACCGCAGTGATGATATCTTCGAGACGCCCGAGGTACTTCTGCCACACGATCTTGGGCTTACCATTCACCCGTTTGCACTCGCGAGCGTAGTAGTAGGTCCTTCCACGGATCGTCTTCTTGGTAAGGCTTGCCATGCGTTAGGTCATACATCATTGACATTGCTAAGTCAAGTGGAGAGGACAAAGTCGGTTAATATTTGGTAGTTAGAGAAGAAAATGAGTGGCAAGTCGAAGGATAGCACAGGCAAAAATGTTAGGTCATACAACTTTGGCCGACATTTCTCTTTCCTGTTCTACGAGACACAGTTGCGCAAATCGGCTTGTGAACTGAGTTAGTGAGGCTAGCCGATATCCTGCACAACGAGCAGATGACCGCTGTGATACCCTCTCCGCGGTAAAGTCGCGCTAGGGTGACAAACGCTGCCTCCTTTGGTGGAGACGTTATCAGGGATCTTAACCGCTAGATTCTTAGGCACGAAGACCACTTCGGCATGGGAGGCATAGCCTGCACCGCCGCAAGCGACCAAATCCCCTTTGCTGAACTCTTCGGCTCCCTGACCGACCTCAATCACCTCCCCGGCGCAGCTATAGCCCAGGGGCAAGGGTTCATCGAGCCTCTGCATCGCGGCATGGTAGGTGCTAACTAGGCCGTTGGTCTTGATTTTACTTAGAATCTGCTTTGCGAGATCCGGACGTGAGCGGGCCTTACTTGCTAGACTCTGCTTTGCGAATTCAATCACAGTTCTCTCGGTTCCGGCACTCACCAGGGAGTAATGATTCTTGACGAGGACTCCGCCGGGCTTCAGCGCCGGAACAGGGACTGCCTCAAGCTCCAGTTCGCCTGTCTTATAGTTTTGTAGTAGCTGTTTCATAGCCGCCAGCCGTTCCAGTGGAGAGCGATGATTGCCACCTTGGACCATTTATCCACGGTTGGCCTCACATAGACTCCGAATCTCTCGGTCGCCCGGCCTCCCAATGTAACCCTGTACCTGCCAGGTGAACTCGTCAAAGCCCCTTAAGCGAAAACTCCTGCCGCAGTCAGGCAAGGAGCAGCCGCATCGGCTGTAGCTCGCGGGTGAAGGGATTCAGCACAAGCCCAAGGATCTCTAAGGTAACGGCCCCCAGGAGCGGTTCGTCGCCAGGCTCTCCAAGAACGACGGGTGTATGTCCCTCCCCTTGAGGCAGGGCAATATGGCACTCCGATATCTGGCGCTCGACGGTCGTGCCATCGGCCAGGGTAAAGGAGACCGATCGTTTGGGCGACAATCCAACTGCTTGCCAATCTTTATAAGGTAACAGCGTGTAACTGGCACCGCTGTCTACTAGAAAACGCACTGTGGCCTGTTCCCCTGTGGGGCCGGTCACAACACCTTCGATATATGTGACGCCCATAGCTTGATGCCTCCTCTGCTAAAGAACTCCATGATACCGGGCTCAAGATACCTCCCTTCGGAATTATACGATAAAGGGCCTTGCTGTTCTCAAGCACCTTTGCCTGCCTCATCCCTTGAAATTCCTGGGGTGTATACCCTCATTTGCATTTGACTATACCCAATCGCTTGCCACATAGCAATCTAGGGGAAGCCGCCTCTTCTAGGCGAGAGATTTACTCCTCAGATTCTGCTTGGCGAACTCAATCACAGCCTTCTCGGCCCCAGCACTCACCAGGGAATAGTGGTTCTTGACCAGAACTTCACCGGGCTTTAGCGCTGGGGCAGGGACCTCTTCAAGCTTTAGCTTACCGGTCTTATAGTTTTGCAGTAGTTGCTTCATTTCAATTTTAAGCTGGTCCATTCATTAACTGTGATTTTATGACCTATGATCCCCTCTACTTCCTGGATCAACATTCGAAGTTGAGGCACAGAGTATTCAAGATTAGAGGGGATTGCCATGCGATGTTTCCTGTAAATCATAAACTGATGTCTAGTTCCAGAGAGAGGGCCATCAAAACCGAGCTGGTGTAAACGCCGAAAAAAGTCGCGTCGCTTACATGGCGTCCACCGGCTCACGGATTGGCTCCTTGTTTAGATCAATATCTCCGATTACTGGCAGAGCATGTCTCAATTTCAGGCCTAGTAGAATCCAGTCTTCAAGTGTACAACGTAAATCATCCTCACACTCGCGCAGTGTGATTCCGAATGCTACAACCCCTTCGCAGGAGGGAATCCGACCGGCAAATGTCCCATCTTCAAGTTTATCGTAGAGGGCCTGTGCCATCGCCTGTTCCATATACTCGCTCAAGATATATCGTATGGCCATTGGTCACCTCCTATTTCCATGCTTATAGTAGCATCTCTCTTACGTGGCAGCAAATCGGAAATCTTCCGCTGCGTCTCCATCGACGTTCCTTACATTAGCTCTTCCAGCTCCAAAGCGCAACGCTTGCCAACGAATAGTGATTCTTGACGATGATCCCGCCGGGCTTCAACGCTGGGGCAGGGACTTCCTCAAGCTTCAACTCGCCGGTCTTATAATTCTGCAACACCTGCTTCATTTTTCACTGCTCGGAAATAAAACTATTGTCTCAATCTGGTGTCCCCCAGGCCAGAGCTTTCGAGGGACTGACTCAGTAAACTTCATCATGGGTGCCCATCGTCAATAGCAGAATCTCTTCTTCGCCCGACCCTGGATCCCGGACGAACTCGAAGAGGATGCGATTATTGTAGTCCACTGTGCAAGCCCATGCGCCAGCCAACTCCCCCTTCAACTTATAGCTGTACAGCGAGGGATGAAAGGGATCTTCAGCAAGTTGCTTAAGGCTACGTTCAATTCGCCGCCTCTAATTCCGACTGGCGGCGAACCACCCGCTTAAGAGCGCGCACGAAGGCCGGACTCCAGACAAGATTCACTCTGCTATCTCTGCCATTAGATCAGCGACCGTACCCCGACGGACGTCGCCCCGCTGGTAGGCATTGCGCGCCTCTGCAATTTCTGCCGCTAACTCGGCGCGTCGGTGCTGGATCAGGCGTTGGCGGATGATTTCGATCAACAATACCTGGTCATCCGGTGGCAATGCCTCAACCGTCTCGATGACCTCCTGGAAACGAGGGACAACTCTCTTCTTGCTCATGTAAGTTTCACCTCCGATGCATACTTCAAGAGGCTTTTCCTGCCCGTGCTCGGACTTCCCGGATCTCCCGCTCCAATTCTTCCAGCGAATAGTTGAACACCGGGATCCGGTATCGGCCCAATGTCTCCAAGAATTTGCTGCGATTCATCTTGGCCATTTCAGCTGCCCGCCCTGCGGAAATACGCCCCATCTCATAGAGCTTGGCGGCGACGAGAAATCGAAGTTCTCCCTCAAACTCCTCGGGTGTTTCACCGAGTGCTTCCGGCAGGTTCTCGGGATATGGTATTTCCACGCTCTTGGTGCCCATGTATCAAACCTCCTTATCAGCCACTGCTTCAGTTTCTCCGTCAACAACTCTCACTACATCCCACAACTCCATTATAAGACGAGCGTCTCTTCGTAAGCCGATGTCTTCGCGGCATAGGCGAGCGCCGCTTGAATGTCACCGTGAGAGAGGTGAGGATAAGCGTCCAGCAGATCCTCCTCGGTCGCTCCTTCGCTTAGCTTCCTCAGAATCAGCTCCACGGGTATCCGGGTACCCTTGATCACCGGCTTTCCCATCATCACCTTGGGGTTGACCTCAATTCGATCTGTGAGTTCTATACCTTTAGCTCCTATTGTCTTACCTCCCGTTCTCTGTCCAACCTTCCAGCATCTCCAGTTTATCATATCCGATTGTGGACCCTACGATAAGTCAGATTGCCTGCCTATAGCCGATGTGGTCCCCTTGCCCTGGCCAGCCAGATCCCCTAATACGCCCTTTGGGTTACTGCTTTTCGCCCCTCGACCCTGGTTCCCGGCTTTAGACCATTCACCATTTACCACCTACCAATCATGGCATGGCCTTCATCCACTGCCGCATGCCCTTGGGGGGTGTAGTAACTGGATTCGACTTACTACACCCCCCAAGCAAGTCATCGAGAATCCCGATCAGCCCAGCCAACAGCACCGTAGAGAGCACCGCCAGCAGAACGATCAGGTCAACCGAAGGGAAAACATGAAAGAAGCTTACCAACGCGACCGCAAGCAAAATCCCCGCCCCGAAGCCAACCACGATAGCCAGACCGCCCATCTCGGAGACCTCAGGCCTGCCCTGTGGAATGCCCTCAGAATCCACTATTCCTTGGGGCCTGCCCTGTGGAATATCTTCAGAATTGTCTATTCCACAGGGCTTGTGCAGATCCTTCCCCACAATCCCTGCTCGCCTTAAGCGGGGGATTAAGAGGGGAATGCAAAAGAAGCTCACAAGCAAGGAGACAAAAAACGGGGCAATAATCATGGTCTACTCCCTACATTCAAGGCTCTTGCAAAATAACACATTTGGAATATATGGCTGATCCCTATTCATAAAAAGTCAAAAAACAAGATTCAACCCCGAACTTTCGTCGATAAACGAGGAAAGAACTCATTCCGCCACATATACTGCCCCCTTCCGTACATCAACCTGAGCTTGTAAACGCATGAGAACATCCATTCCAAGCAAGCCATCGAAGAATTCGCTAAAAGGGATCGTATGGGCAGCAACTTGTAGTCTTTCAATTCGTTGCCCCAAAGCGTGGAACCACTCCACTGACACCCGAGGCGCGATCACCACGCCGTTTCCGGTGATCAGCCTGACCTCACCTTCTCTCCTTAGAGCCGGATCGCAGCCGGTAGACTGAAGCACCTCCACAGGCAGGATGGTATAGCTTGAGCCCGTGTCAACCAGAAGCTTGACGACCTTGGTTCCATCGGGTCCGTGAACTGCCGCCCGAGTGAGGAGCAGTTGTCCGATGCGATCAAGGCGATAGCGTTTCATTGAATTGCAACATGACCGCCAGATCTTCGGGAACTTCGCCAAGGTACTCGATAGCGACGTCCTTCCCTTTCATCTTGAGAAGCTCGCGGTAGATCTCATCTTTGCTGGGTGAATGGGCGATGACCTGTCCTTCGACAACTTTCAAATCGTCATCGAGCTTGCTATATTCTATCAGCACCCATTCATCCTGATATTGTTTTCGGATCTCCTCCATCCTCATTGGATCTCACCTCAAGCTGAGTATAGCGGACGAAGATATGGGATGCCAATCGGGCTTATTGAAGCTCAGGGCTTATAACAAACAACAATAGGGGCTATCAGTCATGGTTAGCCCAGATCCCGTGAGTGATTTTCTGAGATCCTTTCCCCTGATCATCTCGGATTTGAAGTTTGTCCCATACTCCTCTGCATTCTCACTTTAGCCTGGCAAACTCCCTAGTGCCAGATGAAGACCATGAGACCATGGCCGCGGTAAGTAGAATCCTTGCCCTATGGAATAATAGAGATGAAAATATTCCATGGGGCCTGCTCCGAAGCCCACCACAATTCCCAACCCGCCCATCTCGGAGACCTCAGGCCTGCCCTGTGGAATGCCCTCAGAATCCACTATTCCTTGGGGCCTGCCCTGTGGAATATCTTCAGAATTGTCTATTCCACAGGGCTTGTGCAGATCCTTCCCCACAATCCCTGCTCGCTGATGGCTAATTCCTGACTGCTTCTCGACTCTGGACCTTGGACTTCAGATATAGAACTTCGAACCTCGCACATCGATTCACCATTTACCACCTACCACCTACCAATCATGGCCTTCATCCACTGCCGCATGCCCTCGGGGGGTGTAGTAGCCGGTTTGGAACTTACTACACCCCCCGAGGCGGGTGTAGTAACTGGATTCGACTTACTACACCCCCCAAGCAAGTCATCCACTATCCCGATCAGCCCAGCCAACAGCACCGTAGAGAGCACCGCCAGCAGAACGATCAGATCGACCGAAGGGAAGACATGAAAGAAGCTCACCATGGCCGTGGCGAGCAAGATCCCTCCACCGAAGCCCACCACAATCCCCAGCCCGCCCATCTCGGAGACCTCAGGCCTGCCCTGTGGAATGCCCTCAGAATCCACTATTCCTTGGGGCCTGCCCTCTGGAATATCTTCAGCATTGTCTATTCCACAGGGCTTGTGCAGATCCTTCCCCACAATCCCTGCTCGACTTAAGCGGGGGATTAAGAGGGGAACACTAAGGAAGCTAATTAGCAGGGATATAGCAAACGGGGCAACGATCATGGCCTTTCCCTTTCAAGCAATAAGCTTTTGGCTTTCGCCATCAGCATTCAGCGATCAACGGTCAGCGCCAAGGCATGACCCCACAGACATGGGAAAACTCAAGAGCCCGCCGATTCAGCGCTGCTACGCAGAGCTTATAGAGTCAAAACAGTACATGATCATAGAGTTTCAACCTCTCCTGAGTCACGGATGATTCGATCTTTTGTTAGCATCCCTGCTTCATAAAACCTGGCTGTAACCACGATGATCCGATCGTGAATTTCTTGAATCTCCCCGATTCGCATCGTTTCCTCAAAAACGTCAGGCCCAAAGCCGACAATCTCAAACTCCGGTTCTTCCCGAATCAACCGATACATCCCAGCAAAATCCAGCTCTACTCGACCCTTTTCAGCGACATCCAGCGCTTCGGATAACACGATAGTTGGGACCAACAGGCGACCGCCTCGTCGGCGAGCTTTATCGATGCGTTCTTTGAACGTACTTGTTTACCGCCGAGGCCGGAGAGAACGCGGAGAATCAGGAAAATTGTTTACTACCCGGCGAATGCCATCCTTTACAACCTTGACATTGAAGTTTATCAACAGGCCCACCTTGCAACCAGAGAGCTTCAGGTAAGAAAGCAGCTGAGCCTGATGAATCGGAGCCAGGCGATCAACGACCTTGACCTCCACGATCACCTCTTCCTCGACGAGGAGGTCCAAGCGGTAGCCACAATCCAGCTTCACCCCCCGATACACCACAGGAAGTGGCTTCTGTTGTTCCACCACGAGACCACGTTGGGCCAGTTCAAAAGCCAGACAAGCTTCATAGGCAGATTCAAGGAGGCCAGGCCCCAGAGCGCGATGTACCTCGATAGCGGCACCAATAATCTTCTTCGTGATCCGGTCAAGAGTTTCCCGTTCTGTCATCTCAGCGCACTTCGCGTTCTTAGCGGTAAACAAATACCTTTGAACTTCTGCCGCAGACGGTTACTCCCGATGAAGTACCAGATGAGCACATGGGTATCGAGAACATAAAGCGTCGGCTCTTCCATACGATCTACAAGTCTTCCAGGGGCCGAAATAGGGTCCGCTTCGCTTCCTCAATCATCTCTTCAGTCACATCACCGCCCTGCACACTACCAAACAAGGATTTCACCTTCTTTCCCCGTGGCTGGACTACTAAACTGCGGAGCAAGTCGCGCTTAAGTCGCCCTATCTCCCCTTCCAAGGAATCAACCCGCTTAAGGAGTGTTCCAAGATCTACCTGATCAGACATACTTTCCCACCTCCGCCGATTCACGATATTCTTCCTAATCGCTGCCATCCCTGGAAACTTATCTTACCACGTCCAGTTTCCCTAGTTCAAATCCTTCTATCTAGCTTGAAAATCTAGTGAGCACTGAATCTCGGCACTCGACTCATGACGCTGGACTCCAGACTCCTGACAGTGTTTTTAACCCTACGAACCCAATGAACTCCACCAACTCTACGAACTCCATGAACTCTACGAACTCCATGAACTCGATTCACTCAAACCCATGTCTATCGTTTTTCGCAGCCATTCTGTCAAACCCATCGCAAGCTTATTCAACAGAATTGGGCTCTGCCCTTCTCTTCGGCCCTTGGATTTTCTCGTACAGGGTATCGACAGTCTCTCCTTTGAAGAGCTTTTCTTTAATTTGGAGGTAGTCCCCGCTCCCACCGCCCAGAGCGATCCAAAAGCGAGTTGCTTTGGCCGGGCCCAGATGCTCTCGCAGAACCTCTTCTGCCTCCCGAAGGATCTCCTGATCACTGTTTACCTTGATCTCCGCCATCTCCTATCACCTCACTGATCACAAAATTCACGGGGTTCATCACTTTCAGTGCTTCCCCTTGGTATCTCTTTATGATCCGATCATCGCAGGTTATGAAATACTCAGCCCTAGCTTCCTCCGCGCAGGCCAGATGTAAAGCATCGAGTGGTTCTAGTCTCTGACTTTCCAAAACTAGCGCTCGCTTCCGGATCGACTCGTCCAATTCTTGGTAATCTTTGGCCAAACCAAAATAGAAACTTACCCAACGCTTTCTATGTGCAAAGGGATTTCTGCTGTTTTCAAACTCTAGTACCTCAGAGCTTACTAATCTCGCGCCGCCCGATTCAATCATCTGCAGTATGATAGCAAAGGCTAACGCTTCAAGCCAGACTCGTGCTTGTGAGAGGTCATCAAAGGGCCGGTTGTAGACGCTAGTATCCAGATATAGACGCCGTGGTTTCACTCGTTCATTCCTTGCACTCAACCGCTCCTCCACTTAACCATTTCCTTCCTCCCCTGGCCCTCCGCTCCTTCGCTTTCCCCACTCAACCACTTAACTATTCCCCTACTTAACCGCTTCTCCCCCTCAACCCAACAAACCCCACGAACTCTACGAACTCAATAAACCCAACAAACCCGATGAGCCGAACCTAGAACTCATCACCCATTACTCTGCACTCAGTACTCAGCACTCGCTTACTATCCCCCTAAGCGCCTCTTTGATCTCACCCGCGTCTTTCTCTTGTTCGACCAGCTTCTCAAGGCTCTCTAAATGCCTCGAAAGCTCCACCGAAGAGAGCCCAGTGTTCATCCGGGCCACGAAGATCTGCTCATACTCAGTGGCCTCGGTACCCTCCTCTGCCGTCAGGATATCCTCAAAGAGCTTCTCGTCCTCACCGGGGCCGGTAATGGTGATGGGGATATCCGTATCCGGCTCATATCCTGACAACCTGATCATCTCCCGGGCGAGGTCCAGGATGTTCACCGGCTCCCCCATGTCCAGGACGAAGATCTCCCCCCCTTCGCTTATGGCGCCCGCCTGTAAGACCAGAAGGACGGCCTCGGAGGTCATCATGAAGTAGCGGCGCATCTGGGAATCGGTCACCGTCACCGGACCACGTTTCTTGATCTGCTCTCTAAAGATGGGGATCACGCTCCCGCGGCTTCCCAGGACGTTCCCGAATCTCACCGCCGAGAACCTTGTCATCCCTCTCTGGTTGAGGTCTTGGATAACCATCTCCGCGACCCGCTTGGACATCCCCATCACTCCAACCGGGTTGACCGCCTTATCAGTGGAGATCAAGATGAACTTCTCTGCCCCGGCCGTGATCGCGGTCTCCCCCAGGACTCTTGTGCCAAAGATGTTATTCTTCACCGCCTCATCGGGGTGCTCCTTCATCATCCGCACATGCTTGTAAGCAGCGGCATGAAAGACCACTTCCGGCTTGTATTGGGTGAAGACTCTCTCCATCTTCCCCTCATCCCTTATATCCCCTAATACGGCAATACGCTCCATCCCGGGAAGTTTTTCTTTAAGCTCCCGCTCGATCTTAAAGAGCCCCGTCTCCTCATGATCCAACATCATGAGCTCCCGAGGCTGGAACTTGGCAACCTGACGGCAGAGCTCCGAGCCGATGGAACCGGCCGCTCCGGTGACCAGAACGGTTTTACCTTTCAAATAGTTCCTGATTCCCTGGGTATCGATCTTGACCGGCTCCCTCCCCAAAAGATCCTCTAACCTAACCTCTCGCACATTGGCTAAGCCCACGCTACCAGAAAGGATCTCGCTGATATCAGGGAGTATCTTCATCGACTTTACCTTGGCCTTCCTACCTATCTCGACCGTCTCCTTGATGACCTTGGAGGAGACGGAGGGTATAGCAATCAACAGCTCTTCAATGTCATAGGCTTCTACAAGTCGGGGAATCTCCTTTCTTGTACCCAATACCTTGATCCCTTGGATTGAGGTCGAAAGCTTTCTCGGATCGTCATCGACGAATCCGATCGGCAAATAATCGCTATGGCCAGACTTGAGCATACTCCGCAGGAGCTGCTCCCCGGCATCCCCGGCACCGACGATCAGGGTCCTTCGCCCCTCCATGGGGAACCTTTTGGCAAACTGCAGATAGACCCGCTTGGCCGATCGGAAACCCCCAATCAAGGTAACCGTCAGGAAGAAATCGATGAACAGGATGGACCTAGGAAAGCCGATAAAGACCGGGGTGGCCTTCAGGATGAAGAGGGCCGTCCCCAGAAGAAGGGAGCTGTAGAAGCCCCCCTTAAAGACCGACATTAGTTCCCGAACACTTACGTAAGACCAACTGATGTGATAGAGCCTCTGGAGGTAAAAGATGGGGATCTTCACTGCCATGGCGATCAAGATTAGAATCCACAGGTCCTCCATGTATTGTGAAGGGATTCGTCCCTCAAACCGGAGGAGGAAGGCCGCATACATGGAGAGAGCAACGAGAGCAATATCCGCGAGCAGGAAAAACATAGCCCGCGTTCGGCGCATCTCTTGGAACAATCGTTTTGCGATATTCATGATGGGTGGTAAACCCTTAGAAATTCATCCCTAGAGATTCCAGCCTGTGTAAGGATGGTTCCCAAGCGTTGGTTCAATGTCCACTGTCTGACCATGGACCTTGGACTATTCACCATAGATATCCTCTGGTGCGGCAATCTGTCCGAGGACTTCATCTCTGAAGGTCTCGATATGGAACGCGATCGCCGATTTGACGTTATTCAACGCCTCTTCGAACGTGTCCCCATCGCTCACCACAACGCCCTTTAAGCCTAGAGGATAGGCTACATAGCCCTCCTCACTCCTTTGGACAATGATCTTGAATCTTCTCATCGTCTCCTCCTTCAGTCGATCGATCTCAGTATATCAGCCAGATCCTCCACAACATATTCGCTCTCCTTCTTGGTCAAACTGTTGTAGAAGGGCAAGGCGATTGTGCCGACACAAGGTTGGGTTCCTCTTCTGTTCTCCAACCTCCGAAAAGCGGTAGAACTGCTCTAAGCTAGCTGAAGGCTATTTAGCCAACTGAAACTCAACGCCCGCGGGCTGAGCAATGAGTCGGGATGCGTCTAGGATCTCCATCGCGACAAGGTTACCGTGGGCATCATAATCCAGAATGATGCCTTCTTTTACCTCGTCGCTCTCCTCCACGGACATCTCCTTGAGAATTACCGTCAGAATGTCTAAATCCCGATCGTAGACAAGCTTCATATTTACCTCCAATACTTGGCTATTTTACTCGTGCGATACACGGTAACAACTTCAACCGGCTCGTGCCTAGTGTCTACCACAACACGAAAGAGGCGCTCTTTACCTGAGTTTGGCAAGAAGAGCTTAGATTGATAGATATAACGGCTGCCTTCCTTCTCAATAATCTGCTGGGGAGCTGTCAGTACCTGACGCACCTGCTCTTCGGAAATCTGGCGCCGTTTCATCTGAAAACGAGCGTGATCCTTGATGCAAAATTTCCGAAGCGGCCCCGGCTTCATGCGTTGCGTTGCCTCCTCAGCATCATCTCCGTGATCTCTGTCGTCCTCCCGGGCAAGCTTTGCGTTTTCACCATCTTTGTATCTTGTATGAACTATCACTGCGCAAGCAGGTCCCTCTTCGATAGGGTTCTCCCCTTCGCAAGTTCCTCCTTGGCCTTTGCCCAGCGATCCTTCAGTTCGGCCCTCAACTCTGGATTGAATCGGATCTCCAGGGTCTCGAGCTCACCGGGGGACAACTCTTCCAAAGCCTTTGCTAATTGGTCCAGATTGACCTCAACCTTAGGCACAATGACCACCACCTTGTTCTCCAGCCTGCTCAATCACGGTCTCTCAAACCTAGATTTGACGACTTCTTTGTGGGTTCCACCTTCTCTGCGATCTCAGCGATCTCCGGGGAGTGTAGTAGCCGATTTGGGATTTACTACATCCCCCAAGCGGTAACTGCCTTTCACCGCAGAGCGCGCGGAGTACGCTGAGAAAACCCTCTTTAGATTTAAAATCATAACCTTGTTCTTTGTCTTCCTCTGCGATCTCATGCAATGCATCGGTCTAGTCCAACGTCCAATGCCCATAGTCCAAAGCAAGCTCAACTCCTTGTCTTGGTTCAACGTCAACTTCTCAAATACTTGATGAAGCCACTGATCATCTTCTTAACCTCCGTTGCTTGCTCGTAGATCTGGGTGAACTCTGTTTCGATTTCAGTCCAATGTCCAACGTCAACTCCTTAAATAGCGAATGAAACCGGAGATTATACTTTTCACTTTGTCAGCCTGGTTGTACAAACTGTCAAAAGCATCCCTATCGATATATGCTTGATCCAAAGCTACATATAAATGGGATTGTACCTCTGTTGCTGATCTCAACGCATACCTCAAAAAGCGGACAAATTCGTCATCCGAGTTACTATCGAACCCCCTGCCCCGTGAAATAATGTCCATCTCATGTATTTCACGGGGTTCACCCCATGAAATAACTCTCGTTTCGTATATTTCACGGGGTAAACGATATTTGCCATGATAGAAACGGAGGCCCGCCCCATGGAATAGCAACTTGGGACTTATTCCACGGGGCTCGTTGGATCTGATCACGCAAGCCGAAGTCTTTAGTAAACTTCCCCTGAGCCGTTGCGCGATAGATCGCTCGCGTTAGCTCTCGAGCGGCTTTCCATGCCTCAATATCCTCAAAACGCTTAATGGCTATAATCTCTCCTTTTCCGCTGGCTTTCAGACCCTGGACTTTGGGCCCTGGACTTTGGACCGTCTCACTATCTCCGCCAAACTTTCCACAACATAGTCTACCTCACCCTCGGTTAGCCTATTGTAGAAGGGCAGAGCGATCGTCCTGGATGCGATGTGCTCGGTAATTGGGAAATCCCCTTCTTTGCAGCCAAACATCTTGCGGTAGAAGGGTTGAAGGTGAATCGGCTGGAAATAATTACCACAACCGATACCTCTTTGCTTCAACTTTTGTAAGATTTGATCTCGATCTTCACGGGTATACTGGTCTGAAAGTCGGATCACATAGACGAACCAGCCGATCTTTACATCGGGGCAGACATAAGGAATCGCTACTTCATCAATATCTTTCAGCCGCTCGTTATACATCTGGGCAACTTGCTCCCGTTTCTCCAAGATCTCGTTGATCCGCGCCAATTGAGCGATTCCTAGGGCACAGTTAATGTCACTTATTCTGTAGTTGTATCCAAGTCTTTCGTGAACTAGCCACTCATCCCCTTCACCGCGACCTTGGTTACGCAGACTCCGACAAAGCTTAGCGATCTCTTCATCATCGGTCAGGACCATTCCACCTTCTCCGGTGGTGATCTGCTTATTTGGATAAAAGGCAAACACACCAGCATTGCCAAAACTCCCCGCCTTCTTCCATCCGCTACGCGCTGGATTTTCTTGGGTTTCCGACTTTGGACTTTGGACTCCGGACTCTGGACTTTGAACTTTCGACTCACGACTCTCAACTCTCGACTCACGACTACGCCGTTCCGATCCCAGCGCCTCCGCCGAGTCTTCAATAAGCTTCAATCCATGTTTGTTAGCAATCCGTTCCAGTTCATCCCAATCGGCTGGGTGACCGAACACATCCACTGCAAGAATCGCCTTCGTTTTAGCCGTAATCGCCGCTTCACTCAGCTCGGGATCGATGTTGAGGGTCTTTGGCTCGATATCGACAAAGACCGGCTTCGCCCCCTCGAACAAGATGCAATTGGACGAGGAGATGAAGCTAAACGGAGTAGTGATCACCTCATCTCCTGGCCCAATCTTCAAAGCACGGATGATGAGATGGAGAGCGCTGGTCCCGCTATTGACGGCAACGGCATAACGAACCCCAGCGTACTCAGCTAGCCGCTTTTCAAAGTCCTCGACCTTCGGGCCAAGGCTCAAGTAAGGCGTTCTCAGCACCGCAACTACCGCCTCGATCTCCTGCTCGGTGATGTCCGGCCTTGCCAAGGGGATTCTCATCTAAACTCCTTTACAGACTTATGTAACCTCATTTCTGATCCACCGCTTGAAGAAGATATCCGTGAACTGGTATCCGCCGGTTAGCTTCTCCAGGATCTCCTCGATCATGAGGCGGGAAACGGCCCGCTGCACGCTGGACGCCGATCCTAGATTATGCTTTTGCAAGAAGTCACTGGAATAGACCTGCACCTGGGAGTTCTCCTCTTTGGCCAGCGCCACCAGCAACTGCCGCACCTTGAGGGGCAACATGTCCCACAGATCATGGAATGCGTGCGCCTCCCGCAGGAAGACCTCCTGCAGGGCAGACGAGACATCGTCCGCCGTAACGGTCCTCACTTCGCGGGTCCGGTCCCACAGGATGTGGCAAAGGAGTTGCGTGTAGTAAGGATGGTCCTCAGTGACGTTGAGAATTTCATCGACGGCAGACGCAGTTATCTGAAAGCCGGTCTCCTCGAACCGCTTCTGAATAAACGCGGCGAACTCATTTCTGGGGATCTTTCCCAATGGGAAATGCTTTCCGAACCGATAGAACGGGCGATTCTTGCTCTGAAAGATCCCCTGCATCAGGTGGCGTTTACTCCCCATGAAGATGTAGGAAACACTCTGGTGCAGTTGAAAGTGCGCCCGCATCTGACGCTCAACGTTACCGGCGCCGTCCCAGTCCGCGATCTCCTGGAACTCATCGAAGACCACGACAGCCCTCTTACCACTCTTCGTCCCGATGGTCGCCACCGCATCGAAGAGATCGTCGAGCAAGGGAGCTCTCTCACTGCGCGGGTCGAACTCGAACTCCACTTCCACTCCGGCCTTCTTGGCCCATGAAATAGGTATTTCACGGGCCGAGCTCTTCAGCACCACCTTGGGGACCAGCCGGGGGAGGAGTTCTCTCAAGCTACGGAGTACGGAACGCACCCCGCCGGACTGGAGCTTGGCCAATTCTTTCGCGTAGGTGGCGATGAATCCTTCCTCCGATGTCACCTTGAACAGGTCGAGATAAACGGCAAGGAGGCCTTCTCCCCTGGCGCGGTCCAGCACCTCCAGGATCAGAGATGTCTTCCCATACCTCCTCGGGGAGAAGATGATCACACTCTGCCCCGAGGCGATGTCGGCCATCAGTTCTTCGCTCTCCGCCTCGCGATCGGCGAAGAACTCGCCCCGTGCCACCTTCCCATAGACAAACGGGTTCTCCATATCCGCCCCTTTGTTACGCAATACACGTTACGCAAATTGCATAATCATTATACGCTGATGAACTGCCAAAACAAGGGGGATAACGACCGAACATGTTCCTGGCTGCTCCAATTGCATTCTTCAACCGCTGGAATCGTGCGAAGAGTAAGACCAGCGAAAAAAGGCGCTTGCAACAGCTTCATCTCCTTCCTATCTGACCGGGTGTCACCACCCGGAGAGGCAGCTTGTCCGCGAAGTGAACTGCGTTCCAAGTCACAAAAAGGTCCAACCATTTCCTATGCCTTTGGGCCAGCTCTGCAATTAAGGCATCTCCAAAGCTAAACTTTTGCTTCATCGTCTCCAAAATTTCCACAGGGTCAAAGCAGATCCTCTCCTCTTCATCGGGAGGAAAGAGGATCGCCACATTGTATCTTGTCGCCAAGCCCATGAATAACTCCTCCAAACTCTGGGGGCTCAGGTTAAAGGAGAGGACGCCGCATACCTCCATCAAGTTGTACACGGTGATCCGGCCTACGAACTCCCCTTGCCTTACTCGCTCTAAGAAAGCGCGATTCTCGGAATACTTGGGATCCCGGTGGTAGCGGAGGTCGATGACGAAAACGCCCGTATCGATCAGGACTCTCGCTTTCCTAGTCACTTCGCCGGAGTTGGTCTTCTTCGTGAGTGGGCGATCGCTTCCTCGACTGTAGGGAACTGCGGTTCAGTCTCTTGAAGCTCCTTTTCGATCTTTGCCCAATCGATCTCTTTACCGGGCTTTCTCCCTTGGCGCAGGGCCAAGGCAGCCTCGCGAACGTGACTTGCAGAGCGGCGCTCTACAGCCTCTCGCAGGGACTGCTTAATCAATACGCTGCGTGTTACTCCCTGCAACTTGGCCAGTTCCTCAACTCTACGGACCAACTCTTCGTCCATGCGTACGGTGACCACCGGCATAGAACCACCTCCTATGTATTACTCTGCAACAAATATTATAATACACAAGAGAGGAGAAGGCAACAGAACGATGCTGTAATCACCTCGTCAGCTTCACCTATTTCCATCGACCTAACAATCAGGTGCAGCGCGCTTGTGCCGCTGTTAGCCGCGACGGCATATCGAACCCCAGCGTACTCCGCGATCTTCTCCTCAAATGACTCCAACTTCGGCCCAAGTGCAAGCTGCGGCATTCTCAGGACCGCGGCAACCGCCTCGATCTCACTCTCGGTGATGTCAGGTCTTGCCAAGGGAATTTTCATCTAAACTCCTTCTTTATATTGGCTAATCACCTTCGCTGGAAACCCTATGGCGATAACACCACCAATGATAAACCGATGCATCTTAAGCGCGATAACGTGGGAAGAACTCTTCATCAACTTCACTTCCTGTATGTCTTTCACTCTCCAATTTCCTTTGGAGCAATCGCTGATAGCAGGCAGAATCATGAATGCGTCTATAAGTATAAAAAGGAACTCGCTTGCCGGAAAAGCCTGATTTGAACATAAACAAACCATCATTCACCTGAAGTCCACCGCCCAGATGAAAGTACTTCACCCCCTGTTGCTGTGCCCACTTTGCCACCTCGTAAATCAAGAGGTGATTGGCGCATAAATGAAGAGAGTCCGCATCTGAGCCTGAGAAATGGTAATGTATATAGTCTCCGTAATGCAAAAAAATCGCGGCAGTTACCACCTTTCCATCATGTAGTGCAACGAATAGAGAGGCATGCCGTCCCAGTAGCTCTAGAGTATCTTCAAAGAAGCTGAGAGGGAGGAAATACCAGGAAGAAGCTTGTTGTCTTCGCATGCTATCTATGTAAAGTTTGTGAAATCCCTTTATGTGCTTTCTTTCTTCATCACGAATGACATCAACTGTAAACCGAAGGGCCTTCTTGATGCTGCTCTTATGGCCTTTCCGGATCTCCTTCCAAAGATCTCGTTCGCTTTGGCGCAGATCAATATAGACGGTTTCGTGATGGAAAACCTTATTAGATCGGGGGAAAATTTGATCATTATTTAGCAAAGGATGAAGCCGGGTGAACTCGCTAATGATGCGATGCTCATGACAATATGCGTGAAAGCTCTTTAGAAAACCTCCGATCAGTTGGGGTAAGGATGTCTCATCAGTCGATGAATAGAGAGGCCCGCCGTAACCATAAGGGGTTATGATATCCCAGCATTCTTCGACATCATGGAATAGTGCCAAATCATTAATACGGCGCAACAAAAAAGGATATAGGACTAGACCGTTAGCCGAGCGATATATGAAACAGTGGGCGGCCCCATCCCCTTTACGTTCATATATCTGAGCGTATTGTGGTGAAAAGTAGACGTCTGCATGAGGAATGTCCTGGCACAGACGTTCCCAACGCTGAAATTCCTCAGGTCGCAATCCTACTAACACTTCGACAGAACCCATATTGTTGCAAATACTAGCACCTCAATCAGAATAAATCTCTAGATTTCCTAATATTCATATGCGCTCTTAGCTCGCTGTCTATATTATTCCCCACCGTAGAAACGGTCGAGGGCTGCATAAAGTCGCTTGAACTCATCATCATCTACCCGCTGGACATCGGTAGATTCGAATGGCTTGGGGAAATATCCGGTAGGCTCAAGCTTGTGTCCATCTCGCTCTACAAGTTCTCTAACCCGCTCCATCTCTCCCATTGGATCTTTGCACAAGGTTTCATATTCAATTGTGAAGTGGCGGTGTAAGGTAATTGAGGAAAGAGACTCCTTGATGCGCTTCTCTGTATAATATATCTGACCTGCTATCTGTTCCGAGTAAGGTAAGTCCTTTAACCAACTGTATTCCTTTGGCTTGACGCCCAGCCACGATCCCTTGTCTCCATATCGCTTCTCTCGGGATAACAGTATTGATTGAGCGACATATAATGGCTCCCGGTGGCAAATCACGAACACCGCGTTGGGAAGTACCTCAGCGATGGTGTCCATGTTCAGATTGATGACGATAGGATTTTTGAACGCCAGAGGAGCGCCGAACACGCTCTCCATGGCAGCGAGTTCCCGGCGGAACAGCCCGAAGTCTACATTCTTCAATTTTTCAGGCGACGTTTGATGTGTTTCATTGTAGGGAAACCAGTGCTGCCAGAAGAACCCAAACTCATGCGGTCCCTCATAGCCGTAAGTAGCGCCCAATTCTGAGGTGAAGTCCGGCGACTGTGAACCTTGCCTGCGCCGTAGCTCTTGCGCAAGCAAGGCGCCAATGTACGGTGCCTTCCAAAAGCGTGCTACAAGGTTGCTGACGTAACCGACGTTGAAACAAGCTATCAACAGCTGCATGACAAGTGTCGTGCAAGATCGCGGTGATCCAGCAATCATGATAACAGGATATCGCGGGTGGTCGAACCTAGCAATCAGCTGGGATTCTAAAGGCGCAAGAGCCTCATTGACGTCAGCTAGCACGGTCTCAATGCAAGCATCTTTAAAGTAGGGAGCTACCTTCTTATCTTGTCCCATAACTACTCGCCTCGCGAATTCGGCGATCTTCTTGAAATCCTCCCTTCTCTCGTTTAAGGCTACAATTCGAACTCCCCTTCACCATAAACCCCCTCGCGCTTGATAAGCACTACCCAAAGAGTCTTGGCCAGAATCTTGATATCCAACCACAGGGACCAGTTGTCAATATACCAAATGTCAAGCTCGATTCGTTCTTTCCACGGGAGACGATTGCGACCATGGATCAGGGCCCAGCCGGTGATTCCTGGCTTGACGCTCAACCGCCTACGCTGAGAGTCATTATATTGCTCAACTTGGGATTTGAGGGTCGGTCGCGGTCCAACCAGGCTCATGTCACCTTTCAAGACGGTGATGAGCTGCGGCAGCTCATCCAGGCCCCACTCGCGCAGGAAGCGGCCGACTCGGGTAAGCCATGGATCATCTCGGGCAACATGGCGACCGAGACCCTTTTCCACAGCCCCTGTTTTCATTGTGCGAAACTTCCAGGGTTTAAATACTCTGCCATTTTTACCCACCCTCTCCTGCCTGAAGAATACCGGCCCCTTGGAATCGAGCTTGATCGCCAGGGCGATGAGGGCAAAGGGCAAGGCCAAGAGGATGAGGCCGATAAGGCTTATTAGAATATCGACAAGCCGTTTTAGAATTAGCTGAACAAGCAAACCAATGGAGCCCTTCATCTTTCAGAAGAGCGCTTGATTCGATAACTATCCGGCTGATCGAGCAGGATCACATCATCTTTGCCCCTGTCGAAGATGGCGACGCGGTATCGCCCGTGGAAGATCATAGCACCATCACCCGCGGCTTCAGCGGAATGAATTCCACATAGGGATCGCGCTCCGGATATTTTGCCTTGGCCTTCTGCTCCGCTTCCTCAAAGCTATCTCCCACAAAGACCTCTTTATTCACGACAGCGATATATTTCCCCTTAGACTGCTCTTCAATCTCTCGCGAATGCCTGACAAGCCACTCAAAGTCCTCCTGATCCGCCTTGAATCTCTGCAGATCTTCCTCGCTTGTTCTCTTGGTTCTAATCAATTTCAAGGGCATATCGCTCCCTCCTTTGGGCCAATGATTTGACGGCACCTCTTAAGATAGCAAGTCACCATGCTCAAGACAACCTCTGGTCCCCTCCTGCCGGAAGAAGACCGGCCCCTTGGAGTCAAGCTTGACAGCCGTAGCGATCACACCAAAAGGAATCAGAAGCACCAGCAGACCAATTCCAGACAGAAGAAGATCTATCATAAGTTTCACCCTCCGTCGAAACACCTTATCTCCCCCTTGTTTCTCCTGCCCTGGCTTCACGGATGACCTCTTTGAGTAGTTCTAGGAACTTCCGGTACTCGACGCTTCGGTCAAACCGTTCTTCAGCAAGCTTTCGCGAACTGCCGGCCATCTCGCTACGGAGCGTAGCGTTCTGAAACAAAAGCCGAATTGCTGCAGACAAAGAGTGCTCATCTCCCGGAGTGTACTGCACTCCGATCTTCTCTTCGCTGATTAATTGCTGCAGTTCTCCGCCGGAGATAGAGTTGATGATCGGCAATCCGGCGGCACAGTAGTCGAAGATCTTATTTGGGAAGGCACAGTGCGTGCCTTTCCGTATCGGGTTGATCGCCACGTCGGAGGCCTCCAGGATCGGGATCATCTTCCCTGGCTCGAGGAATCCCGGGAACTCAACGTTGTCCAACCCAAGCTCCTCGCTCATCCGCCGAAGTGCAGCCAGCGAGGTTCCCTCACCCACAATGTGGAACCTGATCTGTCGTTCGTCCTGCTCTTGCAGCAGCTTGGCCGCTCGGACCACGGTCTCCAGATCGTAATTGTGTCCGACACTTCCAACGTAGACTACCCAGAACTCGTTCGGGTTCTTCTCCGCAGGTTGCGTCCGTTCTCTGTTGGCATCGAACCGCGCAAGATCGACACCTAGATGGACCAGTGCCGTTGGCCTCACGGATTCTGGCCCCACCAGGGCTCTATCTAGGTAGTCTTGACTGACGGCGCACAGTCCGGCGCAGTCCCGGAAGTTGGCGTTCTCCAAGAGCAACAATGGATAGAAGAGCGCACATCCTAGCTGGCGAAGGCCACCAGGGAGCAGGCTCTCAAACGCCTCCGGCCAGAGATCCTGAATATCAACTACTGACGGTACCCCAAAGACGGCAGCAACGGTAATGGCGGCCCTGGCCGAGTAGAGGGGAGGGCTGCTAGCCACAACGACATCCGGTCGCACGTGGCTACCCCGCTTCACGCTCTCGCGGGCTTCCCTAGCGAAGCCCCGGCCGTAACACCAGTGATTGCGCAGCCTTCGAACACCTACATGCCGGTGGTAAGATGGTACATCAACCAGCTCTATGTTCAGCACCCCGTCCCCCCTCGTGATCGGTTCACACGAATGCCGAAACTGCTTCAACTTGTGAGAGAAGCGGGAACTCCACCACACAACGTTATGTCCTTCTTGGATCAACAGCATTGCCAGAGACGCATATCTGCGAGGCAAAGAATCCTCGTCCGGTAGGGCATCGAACGGATTGACCAGCCAAACGTTCAAAAAGTCTCACCCAGCACGCTAATCATCAACCCCCAGACGGCATCATTCGGTTCCCTCATCTTCTCGCACCGCCATCGCCAGATCCAAGAAGAACCAATACGGCTCTGCACCATTGATTATACGAAAGGACTCCGCCGGTATCGAGATCAGACACATTACTAGTGTAGCAGCAAACGTTCCTGACGCCAATCCTATTGAAAGCCCGCGTCCTCCCTTAGCGAACCTGCGCCACGCCGCTCGAAGGATGCAACCAATCAGAATCACAAAGACCAGGCTGCCCACAATTCCCGTTTCGATGACGTTGCGTACGAATTGGCTGTGACTCTCCTCTGTCCACAGTCGTACCGACTTTCCCAGCCCGGAGAGAGCGGCAAAGAGGTTGTTCTCAGTGTCAGCAAACGCTGTCCAGCTAATGGTACCACACCCCCAAGCCCGTACTTCATTGACTTGGGCATGTGATGAAGCGCCCTCAAATACGGAACCTCCTCCAAGAGCAGTAACACCACGGCGCCGGTACATTTCGGTACCACCACGAACATTAACAAGGTTTTCGCTCAAATCTTTAAACTTACAGCCTGTTTGATACATTCTTATTCACAGATAATAATCCTCTCGGAAGAATTATGGCTTATCGTTCTTATAGACAGATATCGATACTGAAAAATCAGTTTTTTCTATTTTTGGTCAAACATGAAAGAACACCAGGATCTCTTTTTGCTAACCCTGAAGAAAGCATTCCATACCTACCACGTTGATAACTTTCCCATAGTAATTGATCATATGGATTGATAATTACGATCCTTATTTGTTTGAGGCTAGAATTTTCTTATATTCATTTATTGTTTGTACAGCGACTGTGTCCCAAGAAAATCTTTCTTCTGCCAACTGCCTTGCTGCACGGCCTTTGTCTGCCAATTCATTTCGTGAATCAAGTATTCTTCGCAAGCCGTCAGCAATTGAATTAGGATTTGGCTCAACTTGCCATCCAGCACCTGATACCTCAACCTCCGACCCCATATTTGAGCCGGGAGTCAAAAGACACGGTACACCGTATGCGAGTGCTTCCAAAACACCCATTGGGTGTCCCTCAAAGCGGGATGGGTGAAGAAACAGATCTGCAGTTTTGAGGACGGTCTTTTTACTATCTCCTGTCACAGGACCACATAGCTTTATTACTTCTCTTAAATTAAAGTACTCTATAAGATTAGATATTGCTTTACACCCACCTTCATGATCAGGTCCGTACAAATAGATTTGTACTCGCTCACGAAGCAATGCATTTTTGATTTTTGAGCAAGCTTCTACTAATAAGTCCAACCCTTTGTGATATGGGTCAATTCGTCCTATAAAAATGAATTTAAGTTCATTCCTGCTTCCCGGAATCGCTAAATCAGATTTGCCAGGGATTTCGCAACCGTTGCCCACCACAAATGTGGGATGATTCCAAAATCTGGTTGCAACATCTTCGCCGTCTGTGAGACAATGAATAGCTTTTGCTTTACGCACCATTCTTTTGAAAAACAAAAAATTAGCAATTCTTTTCTTTAACCGTTTTACCGACTGTGCCCCTTGTGTCATACCTCCCCGGGGTGTGATAATGTATGGGATCTTTCGTCTACAGAGGCCTTTGGAGATTAAAAAATGTGTAGGTATATAGGTGCTATGAAATACTGCTAAATCTGGGCCGTTAAAAGGGGCTGGTAAATTTAGTCCTCCATGCCAATGACAATGCTGTCTATAATCAAAAACTGAGAATCCAAGATTATAAGAAGGAAGTCTACTACCAGAGGTCACAAGAAGCGCTGATTCTATGTTTTTTATAGAATTTTGCGCAGATACCAATGACGGGACAGAGATTGTAAGACCCGAAAACTTATCCCAGGTTATCGGAGCAATATGTACAATAATCATATGCGTCGCCATATTTTTATTTAAAGTCGCACTTCTACACGAATATAATTAAAAAGTACAAGGGCTACTACCTGTATAGCTACAAAAAGCCAGAACCACCCAGTCTTTCGTTTTTGTATAACAAGAAAAATCGATAACGGTACTATGAGAAAGCTCATAATGATGGCGGGGAGGGACTGTCTGTCCGCCAATATTTGATAACTATTAGCCAATATTAGCTTATACCCGACCAAAATAAAAACTGGCAAAAGAAGGAGCTTCCATTTCTTGCGTTGTAGCAAGAAGGTGATTAGTCCGACCACACAAAATGGCGCTAATGACATGATTCCTAATCCATTTCCTATAGTATAATAAGCGGGCCGGAATAGAGCCCCTCCTACAGTATCAAGAGGCAGTTCAACAACTGTAGCAACAGGTACAAACAGGCTGCCAGCAGCATACAATGGATAGCCTAAATATTCTGCATAAGAAGTTTTGCCGATTATTGAACGTCCGCTAACAATGCTTACATTAGCTACATGCGACTTATAATAGGCTCTTAATGAACTCACAGCATTACCTTCACTGAGGAAATTCCATAAACTAAAAAACACCATAACAAGAAGTGTTAATACTATAGTAGCATGCATCCATTTTCTCTTAACTCTCCTCAGCAATAATAATTTCCAACTAAAGGTCGCTAACAAGACCAGTCCACTACAAAATAGAATGAGCGCTGCATAACCGGACCGAACAAATAATACAACCGTTAAGCAGATGACAATGGCTATCAAATCACTCAATCCATATGACCCTCTTAACACATTCAAAATACACAAGATTGCAAATGTTCCTAAAAATAACAGCAACATGTCCTTGTGCTGAGTCGCTGAATAGTATATCAAAACTGGTGAGGTGAGAGCAATCGCGCCAACCAAGGAAGACATTGATCGATTGGCAAAACATTTAAGCGAAATCCTATACAGGAACACCACAACCCCTGCGCCCAATATAGCATTGGCAATTCTTGCAACCCAAAAAGTTGGATATGTTATGAACATAATTAATGCGGCAAAAATAGGCCAGCCGGAATAATTACCTCGCACAAAAGGCATATCCGAAGGCAGCCTCCAATCTCCGCTCCTCCACAATTCTGCCATTGCTTTTGAAACTTCATTATAAACAAAATCGTCTTTAAGGGGACCACTCTCAAATGGTACACCTGTATGAATAACAAAGATCCAAGCCAACAAAGGAACTGCTATTAACCTAATTAATAAAGCAATCCAAAATAAGCGCACAGCAACTTTTGAGGGGCTTAAGTCCTTTAGACCGTACCAAAGTTTTCTAGTAAGGAAGATTGAAACATATGTGATAAAGATACCAATTATCGTGTAAATAAGTACTACACCCTGAAGCAGAAAACCTGTTGCTACAGCTGCAAAAGAAATAATTGTGCCGGATACTAACCAATATCTAAAGAATTTCCGTACATCTCCAGTAGACAAGTTAACTGGGTCACTTAATTTGTGAATAAACCTGCGTTTCATAATATATCCGATAGAATTGTTTCTGCGTGCCCCCCAGTTTGTACCACCGGTAATTAGAGAGTCTGCCCACTTTTGTCGACCTGCGTCTTCATACTGCCTCTTCGATACGTTGCAAGATACCCACGTTCCAACACCGAAATCCGTATCCCGTTCTTAAACTCTACCAGTGTACGATATCCCAGTCCCAGTGGAGTAACAACAATCAGAAGCACTCCACAGGACAAGCGTACTGTGGGGACGCTCCTCATTCTACCACACGCGCCACATCTCTGTCTTGATCCTCGCTTCCCTCAAGCCATGAAACAGCTCCCGGTTCAGCCACTCCTGGCGTAAGGTCGCGTTGAAGCTCTCCATATAGGCGTTCTGCCACGGGCTGCCTAGCTTCTCATGAATACCCATAACTCATCACCCTTCACTCGTTACTCCTAACGGTTCCTTTGCTCAGGCGATTCTCTACTTCCAACTGGTACAGTTAGTTTCAAGGGGGTATGCTCTCTCATGTTACGTACCTTGCAGTATATTCCCCCGGCACACTATACAGAACATGCTCCTCATTCTCGAACACTTTGTCAAGCCCATCAAACTTATAGTTACAGCCTTCTTTTTGAGCTCTCTCTACTGTCCGCTTAGACACCGCTATCAATCCCACCCCATACTTTTCAACATAATACCTGAAATCAGGCCGAGGCCATGGATAACGCCAGAAGAATCGTTCATACTCTCCCTTAGTTAGCTGCCCCAAGCTCTCCGAATAGCATACTTGGTGATCGGTGCGGTACACGAGTTCCCACGGAGCAAACCCAAGCAAGCTCAACACGACCGTTAGCTGCTGACCTCTCAAATTTGTCATTAACGCAAGCAAAGAAGTGCTATATCTTCTCTCCCTGCCATATCTCCAGAGGAAAAGGCTACTATACATAACATAAAGCACTAGGTGGAGCCCTCCAAAGCCAACCAACAGAGGGTATCGATAACTAGGCTCGCTCAAAGCGCTAAACAAGAGAAACGCCGGAATCAGTGCATATTCCAGGTACCGATCAGCCTCACCTAGAAACACAAAGCTTGGCGTGGAGATGACAAGGAATGTCAAGAATGCAGAGGCAAGCCAAGCCACCAAAAATGGATCGGCGCCATACGCCTTATTGAATATAGCGTTCCAAGCAACAAGCCCTGCAATAAGAAGGGGAAAACTAAACTTTACAAGGATAATGCCATACACATTCCTGAAAAGCCAGAACCCTACTAGCTCCCTCAGATCTTTCGGCCATGACCATCGAAGGCGAGATCGCGTCGTTGGATGTTGAGTGACAATATTGGTCGCGTAAAGGCGCAAATGCTTCATCTGGGCTAAGAGTATGCGCCAATAGTGTCCTTTCGACACAACAATGGCGCCTACAACACAGAAAAGTGGGAAAACAAGCAAAGTCACTGAGTTGAGTAGAAAAGCCATCAACCAGGAGAAAAATAGCAACACTTGGCCACTGAACTTGCTGGTATTGAGCACTAAAGAACCAACAAGAACAGCAATTATCATCCACAACCAACTGCCATCTAGCCCATATCTCCAGAGACACACAAAGATGACCGCTATCATAAGCTCGCCCAAAGTTCGGGGTGTGGCTTGATAAGCCCGTGGACCTGTCCCCAGGCCTACAAGCGCCGGACTCAAGGCAAAGGACAATCCAAGGAGAAACAAGGAAGACCTATCCCAACCCAGCGGCTGTAGCTCTTGAACAGCAAGCCACAGAAAGAGAGCAACGAGCAGGGTATCGAACAGCGCACTGCTAATCTTTGCAAACTCCTCACGCATCTTTCTAGGAAACAACGCCAACAGATAGTGGTAAACCGGTGGATAATTATATTCTCCCGCTATTACAAATTGCGGATGCCTCCGTGACCACCTAAAGCGGTGTGCCCGTATGTTCTCCGCTTGTGCTAGGTGATAATAGCTGTCATTGTCGTGTGCATCGGGGAACACCAGCCTAGGCCACCACCGGGAAACAAAGGTAATAACCAACAATGCCGCCCACCAGTACCAGGAGCTCATTACAGTATTGCCTCTCTGCTTACCCACCTGATTGCTATTAGCAAACTCTCCTTAGCTATCGACTTCATCAACGCCCTTTCCCCTGGTCGCAATATCGTGAACCACATTATCATTACAAGGGTGACGCCTATGAGAAGACAGACTGCTGTCGTAGAAACTAGATCAAGGGTAATGCGCTCTATAAATCCGTAGCAAATGATCGAATACAACAGGCTTGCAACTAAAACCACCCCAATGCTCCTCTTAGAATAGGGAATAGGATGATTGTATTGGGCTGTCCAAAGGATAAGCATGGCTTTCGTAACCATGCCAGCATAAAAGGACAAAGCGACAATTGGGAGGCCGAAGCGCCCTATGCCCCACCACAGTAAAGCCACGGCCACCACCCCACCGACTACACTCCCTAATGTATTGTAATAGGTCTTGCGTTCCCAGTTATTGCCTGCCGCCAGAATAGTCACAGCGCCATTCCACAGATACCCTGCCGCCAAAATCGCTACGTATGGCGTCGCCGCCCAAAAGGGCTTTGCAGCAAGGATGCGCACCAGAATGGGAGATGCGGTCGAAAGCAAGACCAAAACCACGAATGTACCAAAAAGGTACAAGTTCAGCGCCTTTGAGAATTTTCCCTCCGAGTTAGGAATCGTGTATTGTTTTACGGCATATGGTTGCCAAGTGAGACGAAACGCAAGAGCCAACAACAAAAATAGCGATGCAATTTTGTTAGCTACACTATAAATTCCCAGGACGGAAAAGGACAGTGCCCCCACAATAAAGAGGCGACTCGCGTAAGTTTGCACCCAATTCCCCAACGTCGCCGGCACAATCGGAGCGCTGTAAGCAAATAGCTCACGAAAATAGCTCAAATTGAGCCTGATACCTACCATACGATAACACAAGAACAGGGAAGGAATGACAAAAACGAGTTTCGATACCGCAAGAGACCACAGAATCCCAACAACGCCAGCCTTCAGGAAAACCACTGCCACTATCCCGAAAATAGCTGCCAGCCACAGTTGCCCAACTGCAAGAATTAGATAAGGTTTGAGGCGGTGCTCAAGCCGTAGAAGAATCAAAACGAGTTGAATCACTTGAGTAGGCAAAACGGTAGCTAGAATAGGCAATAGCAAATTAGGCTGAAATTCAGGCAGATACCGCACGAGTGTCCCCCGCAAAAACCACAAGACCCCCCACATTGCCACATTAGCCATCAAATAATAGGTAAATGCAGTACCAACTAGCGAATCTCGTTCGTTCTTTTCTTTGCTCTCATAATAGCTGCGCATGACGCCCGATGCCATCTGGGTTTCTACAAGTATTAATAAGATGGCAGAAACCATCGTGCACAGATCCAGGAGGCCATACGCTTCCGTCGTAAGAAAGCGTGTGTAGATAGGGATCAAGAAGACCCCGGTGAACTTGCTCAAAACCCCAGCAAGGCCGTATATGAGTCCTTCTTTGATCCAACGAATATTCACGGATAATCTCTATTCCACAGCGTAGAAGATGCTTTCAGCGATGTTATAAGAAACCCTCTTGCTTCACTCGCGGTGCTTACTATACTCAAGTTTGACCTGGCCTTTCTCATCAATATGAACTGTTCCTATACGACGTGCCCCTGCTGACTAAGCTTCTCTCCTCATACTGTCCACGAGTTCGACTAGGCCTCTTTCCATGGAGGCTCCCACCTTTTCTGTCATTTTCTCAAGAGGCCATCTCTTTCACTCTCCAGTCACAGGATATAACACGGTATCTTTCTCAATGCAGGACTTCTTATGGTTGGAAACGATTCAGTTGATCGTTTCATTTCTAGCCAAGATACCGCACCAGGACGGCCATTCCCAATCCACCGCCTACACACAGAGCGGCTACCCCGAGCTCAATTTCTCTTCGTCTCATCTCGTGAAGCAGGTAACCAAGATTCTGGCTCCCGAACAGCCAATGGGATGACCCAAGGCAACGACGACGCCATTCACGTTGAGCTTTTCTAACGGCACAGGAGTCTCCTTTAACACCGCGAGCACTTGCCCTGCAAAGGCCTCATTAAGCTCCCACAGCCCCACATCTTCAAGCCCAAGCTTCGTCTTGGTCAGTAGTTTTCGGATGGCAAAAACTGGTGCTATGCCCATCTCCATGGGGCACACCCGCACCATGCACAAGACCAAACCGACGGCAGCCCACTACAGTGAACGCCGCGTCAATGTCGCGAGAGTTATGGGGACTTGGAAACCTGCTGCTGAATTCACTCTTGGGCCTCTAGCCGCTCCATGTTAATATCACCTGATCACAGATCAAAAGGCAAGTCCTGTACCTACTCGGTCAAGGATTCGGATTGGGCACGAACTCCCTTCATCACTTCCTCTTCCAGCAGGTCGAGAACCGAGTGCCGGATATCGAGGTAGCGCTCTTCGGTGTATTCACGGGGACGAGGAACATCTACGGGGACGGAGCCCTTGACCGTCCCCGGTCTCGCGGTGAATACGACAATGCGATCCGCGAGGTAGACGGCCTCGATGACGCTGTGGGTCACGAACAGAACGGTGCGCTTCGTTGTCTGCCAGATGTCGATCAGCTCTTGCTGCATCAGTTTCCGGGTCTGAGCGTCGAGGGCACCGAACGGCTCGTCCATCAGAAGCACCTTCGGGTCATACGCCAGGGCGCGTGCAATACCGACGCGTTGCTTCATTCCGCCCGACAAGGTGTGGGGATAGGCGTGTTCGAATCCCGAGAGATGAACTAGTCGGATATAGTCCATCGCATGACTGCGCGCGTCGCGACGGCTCCATCCATTGCGAAGCAGGCCGAACATGACGTTTCCGAGCACCGTTCGCCAGGGGAAGAGCGCGTACTCCTGGAAGACGAATCCTCGATCGGGCCCCGGTTTCGTAATGGGGGAACCGTCCAACAGGATTCTCCCCTCGGTCGGTCGCTCGAAGCCGGCGACCAGGTAGAGGAGCGTTGACTTACCGCACCCTGAGGGTCCGATGAGCACGGTGAACTCTCCCGCGGGAATGCGCAGGTCGACCTCCTTGAGCGCAGTGACTCGGCGCTTATCTGCACCGAAGACCTTGCCCACCTTCTCCATCTCGATGATGTAGCTGGACACAGTCGCTACCCTTCCGTCAGCATACCCCACTTCTCTATCGTTGCCCTCTCCAGCCATCGAAGAAGACCGCGATCGAGGGCCAACCCCGAAACTCCGATAATCATCAACCCGACGAACATCGCCACGACATCGTTCCAGAACCTCGCCTGATAGATCATCTTCCCAATTCCCCAGCTAATCATGGCGGAAAGCATCTCCCCGCCCACCAACGCACGCCACGCGTACCCGATCCCCAAGCGCAAGCCGGTGAGGATAGAGACCAAGGAGCCTGGCAGAAGGACGGCCGCGAAGAGCCTTGGGCCGGACGCCCCCATGATGCGTGCCGCTCGGACGTGGTTCTCGTCCACCATTTCGATCCCTCGGATCGTGTTGTAGGTGATCGCAAAGAACCCACCGAGGAAGACGGCCATGATGACCGTCCGATCGCCCAGCCCGAGGATGATCAGGAAGACCGGGACCCAAGCGATTGTAGGCACGGAGATCAAGAGGCTCAGGATCGGAGCAAACATCTCACGAAGCGTTCGCTGCATGGCAAGGAGCGTTCCCAGCAACAGACCGGCCCCTGCGGAGAGGGCATAACCAACGGCCAGTCGATAGAGACTCTCCGAGAGGTGCTTCCACAGCACCCCCCGACCGGTGGCCAGGGTCCACAGCTTGACCAAAATCGTCGACGGAGCCGGGAAACTGGGACTGGTCACGGCCCCCGCCCGGACGAGCAGCTCCCACAATCCGGCAATGATGAGAAAAGGGAGGACGAACTCCGCCACCGAGTAGGCGTGGCTCATCCAGGACCGGGGGCCGACTCGCCTCATGTTCGCACCATCCCCCACCGACGGATGGTGCGGGCCTCGATCGTGCCGATCAGGGCCTTCTCGATGGCGAAGTAGATGAGCATGAGGAGGAGGATTCCGCCGTAGACGACCCCCGAGCGGATGTATTCAGCCGCATCCCAGATCATGAACCCCAGCCCCCAGCTTGCCGCAGCGATGAACTCAACCGCGATCACCGTTCGCCAGCACCGCGCCCATCCGAGTTTGAGCCCGCTGAGGACGTAGCCCGCTGCCCACGGCAGGTATACGCTGATTAAGGTGTTCGCCCAACTTGCGCCCATGGTCCGTGCGGCGCGGACGAGCTGCTGGTCGACGCTCCGCACCCCTGCGGCTGTGTTGTAGGCGATGGGGAAGAACGTTGCGATCGCCCCCACGGTGATGATGGTCGGATCTCCGAACCCCAACCAGATGATGAAGAGCGGCGCCTGGGCGATGCCAGGGATCGGCATCAGGACGGTGATCACTGGGTCGAAGAACCGGCGGATGTACCGATTGGTTCCCATCAACACTCCTCCAATGACCCCGGCTATCGTGCCAATCAGCGCGGCGATGAACACCCGCCAGAGGCTCGCCCCGATATGAGTGAGAAGCAGCGAGCGTTCCGGCAGTCCCCTTGTGTGGAGGGTCACCAGGTCGCGCCAAATCCTACTCGGTGAGGAAAAGAGGGCCGCGTTGATCAGTTCGAACCGCGCGGTTAGCTCCCACCCCACCAGGAACAGGGCAATCGGGACCAGAGGAAGGAGCAACTTGCGGTAGGACATCTAGTCCTCCTGCTGCTGTTGCTCTCGAAGGAGTTTGGCCTCTTCCAGAAAGCTCCCGTCCCAGCGGAACTCCGGAATCACGTCGAGCTTGCCCTTCTCATACAGGAAGGACGCGGTGTCCCGGATCGACGCAATGACCTCATCATCGACCTCCAGGGAGAAATCGACGCGGTTGAAGATCCGCACGAACGCATCTGGGGAGACCTCGATCCCTTGGGCACCGGCGGCCTCGGCGGCCAACCGGCCTGCGAGATCCGGATAGCTCTCGATGAGGGCCACCTTATCGAGATGCGTCGCGAGGAACCGCACGATCTCCTCCCGGTGCGACTCGGCGTACTCCAGAGTCGTATGAACTGAAACCGGAACGAGCGCGATGTCGCCCCAGCTTCGGAGGACGCGGCCTACTCCTTGAGACTCCGCAATCGCTGGTGTCGGCTCCCAAGCGGTAAAGGCTTCGATGCTGCCGTTCTGGAGCGCCGCCGTCATGTCCTCGACCTTGATATTGACCCATTTAAAGTCATCCCAGGAAAGATCCTCGACTTGATCGAAATACCGAAGAAGAACTTGTTCCGCGCCCGTTCCCAGGCGGGTTCCGACAGTCTTGCCTTTGAGGTCGTGCCAACTCTGGTAAGGCGAATTCACGCGCACAATCGTCGAGTATCGGTCGCCCCGCTGAATCGTGGCGATGATCAATACCTCATCCCGAATGGCGGCGAACAGCGCTGCCGTCTTGCTGTCCGAACCGACGTTGATATCGACGTTCCCGGCAATCAGCGCCAGATTGCCCTCCGTGCCCGAACTGAACAGGATGTGATCGACCTCAAGCCCGTACTTCGCCCATAGCTCTGGACACCCCTTCAACAAGAACTCGCCGGGGTAGTACTGCCCACCGTAGCGAATCACCTCCAGGTCATCGCCTCCGACGACGAGGACGCCGGCAAGCAAGACGACTACAACACCGATAATAATACTCAGCCTTCGAAACCTGCTCATGTCATTACCTCCTATCGCTGTGATAACCCTACCTTACCAGAAGAGTGATTAATGGGCAAATAAGAAATACTTATGAATACCCCTCATCTCCCTTGCACTGCGGCTTGCGCGAAATGGCGAGCTGTCTCTAGAAAGGCCTGGGCGAGTCGGGAGAGAGGCCAACTACGGCGATAGGCGACGTGGAAGTCGTGGCGGAGGTCCAGCCCTTCAATGGAAATCTCCACCAACGCTCGCGCGCGCAATTCGTCTAGGACGCCGAGGCGAGAAATGATGGTGCCCCCGCCGCCAGCTAGCACAGCGTTCTTGGTCGACTCTTGGAGGCCAACCTCGAGGACAACATTGAGATCCTCAATGCGAATGCCCAATAGCTGCAGGGCATCCCGGAGAGCCCGTGTCGCTCCGGAGCTGGCTTGCTGGAGCACAAGAGGGATCCGTTGAAACGCGCCCCAATCAACCAAACCTCGTCGGGCAAGCTCATGGTCTGCAGCGACGACAAAGACAAGGCGATCGGAGACAAACGCCTCGAATTGAAGGTGGCGATCCCGCCGGGTGATCCCAACAAACCCAAGATCGACGCGATGCTGCAAGATTCTCTCCAGAATCTCGTTTGAGTCACCCACCTGGAGACGGATCATCGATTCAGGATGGTCGGCACGGAACGCGACCATGGCCCGGGGAAGCAAGTATTCACCGACGCCCGTACTGGCGCCGATTGCAAGCTCACCGATAAGGTTCTCCTCCTGCTCGCGGAGGCGCTGCTTCGATTGCTCGTAGAGCTTGAACATCTGGACAGCATACTCATATACGATGGCCCCCGCTTCGGTGGGCACGACCCCCGTTCCCTCGCGATGAATCAGGCTCGTGCCGTAATGTTCCTCTAGCGCTTTCATCTGCTGGCTCACCGCCGGCTGAGTGACTCCGAGGACGGCGGCAGCGCGGGTGAAACTACGCTGCTCAATGACAGTACAGAGTGTGATGAACTCCTCGATTCTAGGCAATTCGGGCAATCACCAGCTTCTTGGCATGTCCAAGTCCAAGAACCCCCCCAACACTCTTAACCTACTCCTTCTCATAATCGTCACACCCTTGTTTTCCGCAACTCATTGAGCTTTGTCTCGTGGACAATCGTTGGCGTTGTATCGAGGTCCCGCAGAAGAAAATAACCTTCTTCAATATCTATCGGGGCTTCGATATGAGGATCCTCGTCAAAAGCACATCGAATATGAATCTCTGCTGTGTTGTATTTTCCTGTCAGATCGAAGATGGGAGTAATCATGAAAAACCGGCCGATGTTGCATTCCGTAATGCACATCTCGCCCGTATCCCGTCCCTTAAGATCGAAGTTGAAGTTCCCATGAGGCCTGCTACAGAGAGTGTGGACGGTCTTCATGATGGTATCGAGAGCCTGTTCGTCCCGGATCGTTCGCGCCACCGCGGGCGTACTCGACATGCCGCTGAGACGATTTGCTCCGAAGAAGTACTCGAGTCTCTCGCACATCTTCGCAACAATGAGTTTCCCGTCCTTCCACACACTTGGGCATGCGTAATCGCGTCCTGCAAGGAACTCCGAGACCGTGAACTGATCTACGTGGAAGCCACGCAGGGAGACCCACAGCTCGATCCAGTCCTTTGCCTGCTTGGCGTTGCGCACCCATGTCGCCCCTTTGGACCCCGAGCCAGTCCGCGGGCGAATCCAGAACCGCTCTCCTCCGATTTCGCCCATCGCAGGCTCTATGTCCTCAAGGGAACTCAAAGAATAAGTCCGTGCTATTGGAATTCCCGCTTCTGCCAATCGTTTATGCATCGCCATCTTGTCTTGACAAAGCCGCACGGTTTCATCAGGTGGCAAGAAGATGCGGCAGTCAAGCTCATCGCGAATCTGAGAGATCTTCGCGACCTCCCGATCATTATTGGGGACAACCAGATCAATCTTCTTTTCAGCAATAAGCTTCTTGAGGCTCTCGTTATAGTTGCTGTCCGTAGCCACGGGAAGGATATAATTCTCCTCAAGCGGCGATTTGGCTAGGATTTCCGCTTTCAGGTTGCTACCGAGAAACAAATACTCCTTGAAGTCCAGACGGCTTGCGTAAAGGCTCGCAATCAGATTGTTACTGCCGCCGCCGCCGACTCCTGTAATTAGCACTCTTCTTCTTTTCACTTGAACCCTCTAAGAACCCTGTGCCAAACGTGTTTTCCCCAATACCGCCCGTTCTGCCTCGGCAGCAGTCAGACCGTTCCGTCGCTCACGCGCAAGCATTTCTCCTACTTCCAACCCCCCTGTATGCAAATCCATCAACGGCCTTGGTCCCAGATAATCAGTTGCCACACTCATATAGCCAGTCGGAGCCAACCGAGGTGGATGGAATCGCACCCCTGTGGATTCGAGATCTGCCTGATCAACATTGCCAGCGATATGAACCAATACAATACCGGGGTTTATCTCACGCAACTCTCGCGCTGTTATCTGCCCGTCTGGTCCGATAAGCATATCCCGACATTGGTGCTCAACCATTGCCACAGCATCGCAATCAGCCAGCAAATTTCATTGCGCCTCCACAGGTTCGCGTTCCGTCCAACGCCTCACAACGTCTCGTATGCAGATCGACTGCCTGCTTGCAACCAGATGTTCGACCAGTTCCATAAACAGTGTTCGTGCTCCGATCCCAGAGTTGACGAAAGGAGCCGCATCGGCCGGCGTCATCGCGGGCAAATCCGGTACTCGTTGTTTGAGTGTCCAATACGGCCTTGTCTCTGCCGAGTTGAGGTAAACGTGAATGGGGTGAAAGTCGAAGACTTTCAATCCTCCACCAGCAGTCAGCAATGGAGCAAGATGCCAGCACGGTGTAGTGCGCTCCATCTCAAAATCATCTTCCCAGAAATACGGGATACGCCAGAGCATACGACCGTTTACACGATACTCCACCGGGCGCAGGTGTGGCATATGTGGCAAAAACAGTGAGACATCTGTAGTAATGGGCGTTTGCGCCATGATCTGTGCCAGCAAGGGAGACGACTGGACAAGCCCGTGCGTGCGCACGCTGGTTGCGTTGTTGGGCACCAACCCCAAGCAATGGCGCAGCACGGCCTCTGGCGTGTCACCGTGCGTAGAGCCTGGCAAAAAGTTGGGATGAATGCCCAATTCGAATAGGTCAGAGTGTTGCCGAAGTCGTTCGACGGCTGGGCTAGCATGGGTGACAAACCACGTTGCCCGCACCGGGCAAGCGACCAACCGCTCTGCCACAAAGTCGATCACAAAGTCGGGCGCCCAATCGATATCCAGAGTTACTATCAAGTCGTTAAAGCTCATTTAAGCCTTTGTCCAAACTTCAGCTCTTTCGCAGCATTCTGTTCGTCCTGGCCATCTAATTTGACCACATATAAGGAAACTGCCGAATCATTTCCACAACTTACAACAACATGATCCTCTTTGACCATCACTACTTGACCCGGTGAACCGTAATACACATGTGGAAAAACCTTGGCTTTCCATATACGTAAAGTCTCACCGGAGGGCATAAGACAAAAAGCGCCTGGATAAGGATGTGTTTGGGCACGAATGAAATTCCGTATACGCTTGGCGTCCCACGACCAGTCAATTAAACCATCTTCAGGTTTGCGCTGCAGAACGTAGGTGGCCTCACTCTCGTCCTGTGGGATGCGCGGAGCAGTGCCAGAAGCAATTCTCGGCAGGTATTCGCGCAATACATCAACTGAAGTCCGTGTTGCCTTCTCATACAATGTAGCGCAGGTGTCATCCTCTTCAATTAGAAAAGATTCTTGGGCAATGATGTCCCCATTATCTACACCGTCGCTGAAGTAGAAAAGTGTAATGCCCGTTTCGGTTTCCCCATTGATGATTGCCCAAGGGATTGGCGCACCGCCTCGGTACTTAGGCAACAATGACGCGTGGATACCTGCGCAGCCCAAGGGCACACTTTCCCTCACTTTGCGTGGGATCATGTAGTACCAGCCCAGTGCCAATAACAAGTCAGGCTGCCACCTAACGATGTGCTCGAGATAAGCAGCACTCGTTATCTTGCTCCGCAACGTTACCACGTCACAACCAGCTTGCTCCGCCAAATCGCTGAAGTCCACATGTGTCTTAATCTCAACTGGCTTCTCAGAGTATGAGATTTCAATTTGCTTAGGCGTGGTCAAGATGCCTTTGAGTTGAACACTTGGAGTAGACAAGATGCCCTCTTTTAGACATCTATAGCCGAACACTGTACTACTGAGTAATACAACACGCATCGGTTGCCGGTTTATCATCGAAAGAACCTACGCAGCCACCACTCAAAACTTAACAGCGACCAGATCAGCAGTCGACGGTTCTTTTTACCCCGCAGGTGCTCCTGGACCAGCTCACTTACGGTGTCAGGTCGGAGATATTCATAGATACATGCGCGGTCGTTTATTAATAGTTCCCGCACGTAGTCAATGCTATCACCTCGGAACCAACTCGCATCCGGGGCACTGAATCCTTGCTTGACACCATCGACATATTCTTCAGGCATGTAACGAGCAAGGACACTTCTTAGAATTTGCTTTCCATCGTCAGTTTTCCCGAGGTACTTCTTCATCGAGGCCCCCGGCTCGTTCTCATCAATTCGCGCAACCTGGTCAAGCTCTCGCAGTTTGGTTCGTACCGGTAACTTCATGGCAAAATCAACCAGATCGTTATCTAAGTAAGGCGCTCGCGTCTCTAGACTGTGAGCCATGCTGAGTTTGTCCTCTACAACCAAAAGCCCGTGCAAAAATGTTTTGGCTTCAAAGTAGAATGAGCGATTGGCGTATTCTTCGGGCGTAGCAAGCTCCTGTAAATCACGGTGAATTACACCCCGGAAAATATCTATGGTCAAAGAGTCTCTGATAGCCTTCCAGACGTGAGGCTGAAAGAGACGACGAATCACCTTGTTTCCCACCAATCGTTGCCAGTAGAGATAGTACCTCTGGGTGTATTCCTCAAAACTCTGACTGCTCACTGTGCGGTAGTAGCGCCAAGGATAACCAGCGAAGAGCTCATCGCCCCCAGCCCCACCCAGCACAACCTTAACGAATTTACTTGCCAGCCGGGAGACATAGTAATTCGGATAGCACTGGCCCATCCGCAAATCTTCCAGATGCCAGATCAGATCGGGCAGCACGCGCTCCATATCGCCGGCTTTCAGGACAACCTCGTAGTGCTCCGTCTTGAAGCGATAGGAAAGCGCTTCCGCTCGCTCGCGTTCATCAAAGCCCAGTTCCAGACCGGAAGCCGAAGAGAGGTCAAACCCACAGGTAAAGGAGGTTAGGTATGGCATCTCTTTAGCGGCGACTGCAGTGATGGCGCCAGAATCCATACCGCCGCTCAGATAAGCGCCAACCGGAACATCGCTAACCAGTTGACGACGCACTGCCTGAGTGAAGAGCCGATCCAATTCCTCCTCGTACTCTCGTGGGTCTCGCACTTGTGCTGGCTCGTGGAAGTCAAAATCCCAGTATTGGTTGGTGCACAAATCGCCTACATCATCTATTCGCAGCATGGCTGTATGTCCGGCCGGCAACAACCTGCCGCCCTTGAAGAGCGTGCGGTCAGTGAAGATATTTTGAAAAGTGAAGTACTCTAGCAGCGCGTATGGGTCCACGTCCTTCTCCATCGCCGGATGCTGAAGCAATGCCTTGATCTCCGAAGCGAAGAGGAAGACTCCATTCCCCTGGTAGTAATAGAGCGGCTTGATCCCGTAGCGGTCGCGGGCAAGGAAGAGACGACCGGCGACGGACGACTGGCGACCGCTGCGCCGCATGGCCTGCGGTCTGCAGTCGTAGATCGCAAAAGCGAACGCGCCGTTGAAACGGTCTACGCATTCTTCTCCCCACTCCTCGTAGGAGTGGAGAACAACCTCGGTATCCGTTCGAGAGCGAAACCGATGACCTTTCGCCTCCAGTTCCGCTCGCAACTCCTGGGAATTGTACACCCTCCCATCGCAGGTGATAACCACATCGCCGGTCTCGTTGCTCATCGGTTGCTGGCCGGCAGGCGAGAGGTCAATGATCGCCAGCCGACGATGCCCCAAGCCCACTGGCCCATCGGTGTAGTGACCCTCGCCATCAGGACCCCGATGGGCAATGATATCGGTCATGCGCTTAAGCAGCCCGGTCGACACCGGCTCGCCGTGCAGATTGCAAATACCTACTATTCCAGACATTGTCTATCCCTTGACGGCCCGCACCGTAAATCCGCTTTCTTGCACATCAAAGTGAACTATGGAGAGGCCGGCTTCATCGCACCAGCGACGGACCTCGTCCTCAGTATGGCGATGGGCGTATCGCGGATGATACCAATCGAAGTTTACGACGTTGTTCTCCTCAAAGGTGCGGCCCTCATTCCAGAATAGCTTGGCAAAGTTCCAATAGATCAGACGCTGGACATCATAGCGACCAGCCTTGATACCAAGATAGGGAATATCTTCTGGGACTTCAACTTCAGCATGCAACTCGGCCAGTGCTTGTCCGAGTTTTGTCAGGGGACGCAACACGTCCCAGGCCTCTTGTGGATCCAGGCCTGAGACGACATCACGGATATAGTCATCTGTGAATTCACGAATAGGTCCCTTCTTTCGATACACGTAGAACAGAATCTGGCCCTCTTGTTCAAGGAGAGACACCAGCGACTTTAGCCCACTTTCGGTAGATGGAGTGTGGTGAAGTACACCTTCTGAAAAAATGGCATCGAAGGTCTGCTCACGGAACGGAAGTTGCAATATGTCTGCTTGAACAAAATGTACGCCTGGAGTATCCCTAAATCGTTTCTTTGCCAAATCTATAGCTGTGGAAATATCAACACCGCACCACGCTGCTGTGCCCTCACCCTGCCAGGACTGATTCATCCACATAGAGGTGCTATACCCACTGCCACAGCCTGCATCGAGAATTCGCCGCCGACTGCCAAAGAAATCTCGCATCTCATTAACACTCTCGAAACCGTACCGTTGCACCAACCACTGCTGAGCAGTGACACGCACCTGTGGAGTTTCGTCAATGCCTTTTTGCTGCCACTTGAAACCAAAGCTGCCCGCAGTTTGCCTCTGATCACTATCCTCGGTGAGCACAAAGCGGGGAATACCGTTGGTAATAGGATATGACCTTCCTTCAGAACCATGAAGTATACCTTCAACGATATCACCATCAGTTCCATATTTGCCTACCTCAACTTGCAACGCTGTTTTAGAAATCGGATCAACCAGGATATCGAGCAGTGACCTATGCATCTAATACCTCCTGAAGACTTTGACACACAAAGTCCTGTTCAGCCTGTGTCATCTGTGCATACAACGGCAGAGCCAAGCTCAGCCGATCCGCTATGTAGGCATTGGGGAAGTCCGCCGGCCGCAGTCCATACTTCCGCCGATAATAACCCAGCACATGCACCGCTTGAGTACCCTGGCGGGTGGCAATCCCCTTATCCTCAAGCCGCTCCATCAGCATGTTGCGCCGCTCGTGCAGTACCTCCACGTTGTCCATCGTTGGCTCTTCAGGTCGAAACAGACAGACGTAGGACTGATAGCCGTGAACGTACCCCTCAGGGATAGGGGTATAGGGAATCTCTAGCCATGGTAGATTCTGCAGGGCTTGATCGTAACGCTGGGCAAGTTCGATCCTCCGCTCAAGAATATACCGCAGTTTTCCCATCTGTGCAACCCCCAACGCTCCCTGCAGATCGGTCATCCGATAGTTGTATCCCGCCATGTGATACTCGGGCATCAGGAAACCCCGCTTACTCCCATGACGTTGCAAGTCGCTCTTCGTGGCCCCGTGATCCCGAAGTGAACGGATCTTCTCGGCTAACTCCTCGTTATTGGTAAGGACCATCCCCCCCTCACCGGTAGTAATTGCCTTGCGAGGGTGAAAACTTACACCCCCTATGTCGGCCAGCGTCGCTGCGTGGTGACCATTGTACCAGGCTCCTATACCACAGGCCGCGTCCTCGACCACATGGAGATTGTATTGGCGGGCTATCTCTAAGATGGGCTTCATATCAACGCTCAGCCCAAAGAGCGAAACCGGCATAATGACCTTGGTGTGTTCAGTGATCTTGGACTCGATCTGAGACACGTCAATGTTAAAGGTACGTAAGTCAATGTCGGCGAAAACCGGTCTGGCCCGCTGATGCTCTATCACATTTGCGGTAGCGACAAATGTGAACGCGGGAAGAATCACCTCATCGCCCGGTCCAATACCAAGCGCCACCAACGCCAGGTGCAATGCCGCTGTACACGATGTGGTCGCCAGCGTATAGGGAACCTTAGCGTATTCAGCGAACAGGCGTTCGAACTCGGCGACCTTGGGCCCTTGGACTACCCAACCAGTTCGCAATGGCTCTTGAACTGCCTCAAGTTCCTCGGAACCGAAGAAGGGCTTAGTAATAGGAATATTCATTGCGTACTTGGCTTTCTCTTCCGTCATCTCTCAATCTCCTGATCTCCGAAACGCCACTCTACTACAGACTGCAGCCCTTCCGGTAGTGGTATCTCTGCCTCAAAGCCAAGTTCCTGCTTTGCTTTTTCAGTGCTTCCTACCCGGTGCGTTACAAACATCTGCTCCTGAGGGCGATGCTCTGGCTGAAGACCAGACCCCGTAATCCTCAAGAGTATCCCTACCAGCTCATTAATGCTTGTCTTCACCCCCATGCCAATGTTGAAAAACTGGTCGGTTGCATCGCTCTTTAGTGCGGCGATGTTCGCGCGGGCTACGTCTTCCACGTGGATGAAGTCGTACGATTGGGATCCGTCCCCGAAGATGATAGGAGCAAGGCCCTGATCGATCCGATCCAACACCTTCATAATCACACTGACATACGTACCCTTGTAGTCCATACGCGGACCGTAGATATTCATATAACGCAACCCTACGTAGTCCATACCATGCTGTTCGTAGAATGCTCTGAGAAACTGCTCACCGGCTATTTTTGTTGCCCCGTACATTGTGCGGTTGTTGAACGGGTGATCCTCTGTCATAGGAGTGAACAGCGCGTCACCGTAAACGGAGGCCGATGAGGAATAGATGATTTTTTTCACACCTTCCTGTTGAGCTGCCTCTATGACGTTATAGGTCCCGACTACGTTGACCTCCAACGCCGATCGCGGCTCGTGAACACACTCGTACAACCAGAGGGCAGCCAAGTGAAATACGTAGTCGACATCCTTCATAAGGTGGCGCAGCAGGTCAACATCAGTGATGCTACCTTCAACAACGCGTACCCGCTTATCCTGCGTGGCTTGGCGAAGATTGTCCCGCGTGCCGCGTACAAAGTTGTCCAACACCACGATTTCATTCACCGGCTCCTGTGTTAATTGATCTACAAGATGCGAGCCAACAAAGCCAGCACCTCCGATCACAAGAACCTTTTCACCTGAGAGATTCAATAGCGCCTCCTTCAAACAAACTCTTCAGAGATCAACGGTATGCTAAGCCGGCAAGTCAAGGGATCTCACCATTCTAGAGCCACTGCAGAACAAGTTCTCGACTCCCTACCCCGAGAGTTGGCAACGCGTTCAGTTCAGGAGATCCCTTCACGTTGGCAACTTTGATCTCACCTTCATATACGTCAGTCGGCATACGTCCATTAGCGATGTCTGGCCGGGTGGCCAAATTGATTTGTCTCGTCTCCGGCTCCTTGTCCATCTCTTTGGGAAGTTCAAGCTCGATCGTTTCGTCTAAATCCTTCATTACCACGTCGGCATATTATCCGCTTCTCGGATTCAATAAATGAATTATAGAGCAACACAACGAATCCGTCAAATATCCATAAGTAGGGGGTAGCGAGTAGATCGTGGTTCATAGAGTCTATTGGGTCCGTTGAGTTCATAGGGTTTGTAGAGTTCATAGTTGAAGCTTGTAGCACGTAGTCTGTGGGTATTAGTTCGCGGTTCATAGTTGAGAAAGCAGGAAAGCAGCAATTTGCCGTTGGCTACTGGCCTTTTGCAACTCCTCATCTCTAATTCGTATTCCAGACTTTTGAGAATCATCCATTGTCTCCTATTCATGCCGGGATCGGACAGCATTGCATACAACCACTACCGTCCCATGCCTCGATAGTTAAAACCTAACTCCTCCATTCTCTTTGCGTCTAGCAAATTCCTCCCGTCAATTACGTTAGGATAAGCAAGCAGATCTTTCACCCGGCGATAGTCCAACTCCCTGTACTCTGGCCAATCTGTGAGGATAACCAGAGCGTCGGCGTGTCGGACAGTCTCGTAGGGGTCCTCGAAGTACTCTATGTCCGGCTTGAGTTCTTTAGCCTCGGGGATCGCTTGGGGATCGTGTGCGTGGATCTCGGCGCCGAGATCCTGCAGTTGGTCGATGATCCGCAGCGCCAGAGAGGTTCTTACATCGTTGGTGCTGGCCTTGAACGCCAAGCCGAAGACGGCGATGATCTTTCGATACATCGGATAGCCGGCCAGCTCTTTTACCTTGTTGACCACCTGACGGATCTGATGCTCGTTTTTCTCCAGCACCGCCCGCAAGAAATTGGGCTGGTAATCATTGTTCTCGGAGATCTTGATCAAGGCCTTTAGATCCTTCTCCAGACACGGCCCCCCAAAGCCGATTCCAGGCTCCAGGTACTTGTGACCGATTCGATCGTCATAGCCCATCCCCCTGGCGATCTCCTTCACGTCGGCACCTATCCTCTCACACAGGCCAGCAATCTCGTTGATGAAGGAAATACGTGTTGCAAGGAAGGTGTTCGAGGCGTACTTGATCATTTGGGCGGAGGCGAGGTCGGTTTGCACGAGCGGTGTATCTGCTCGTGGCCCGTAGCCAGTGGTAGGTAGCTTGTAGCTAGAACCTGAAAGAAAGGGGGAATAAAGCTGACGCATGGTGTGGCGGGCCTTCTCGGAATTAGTGCCGATGACGATCCTGGTGGGATTAAAGAAGTCATAGAGCCCTTTCCCTTCGCGGAGGAACTCGGGGTTGGCCACGATGTCAAAGTCCTGCCCCTCCTGTTTCCTCCGGCTTAGGATACTCCCGATCAGCTCTACCGTGCCGACGGGGACGGTAGATTTCATGACCAACACCTTGTATCTATCGATGTAGTCGACGATCTCCTCAGCAACCCCGATCACCTGGGAGAGGTCGGCCTCGCCGTTCTCCTTCTCCGGGGTGCCCACCGCGATGAAGATCACCTCGCCGTGATTGACGCCTCTTTGTAGATCGGTGGTGAATTCGATGCGCCCGGCGTCAAGATTCTTCTGCAGCACCTGGCTTAGGTCGATGTCTTCCTCGTAGATGAGCGAGGTCCCCGCGTTCATCATCGCCACTTTGTCGTTGTCGATATCCACGTTTATGACGCTGTTGCCCAGCTCTGCCAGGCCGAGGCCGGTGATAAATCCGACATACCCACTTCCACCAACAACACAAATCTTCATGGGGCTTCCTCCTGTTTCATCCACTCCACGAAGCGCTGAATCCCTTCCTGAAAACCGGTCCTGGCTTCGTAGCCAAGTAGTTCTTTTGCTTTGGACACGTCAGCATGGGTCAAGGGAACATCCCCTAATTGCTCCGGTAGACGGTCAATACGGGGCTCGATGCCGAGGACACCTGAGAGGGTATTCACCATCTCAGTGAGCTGAACAGTACGACCGCTTCCCAGGTTGATGATCTCAAAGGGAAAAGGACGTTCAACGGCAGCAATGATGCCATCAACGATGTCGTCGATGTAGGTATAATCGCGAGCGGAGGCACCATCCCCGTACATCGGGATCGGCTTGCCTTGTTCCATCAGCCGCACAAACTTGTGAATCGCCATCTCCGGCCGCTGGCGAGGCCCGTAAACGGTGAAGAAGCGCAACACCGTTGTTGGAATGCTGTAGAGGTCTGCGTAGGTACGGCAATAGAGCTCTCCGGCCTTCTTCGCTGTCGCATAGGGAGAGACTTGCACGTCTGTTGCGTCTTCTTCGGAGAACGGTCCATCGTTCCTCGCTCCATATACCGACGAGGAAGACCCGAAAATGAACTGTTTGACGCCATGCCGGCGAACTGCCTCCAGTAGGGTGACCGTGCCCTTGATATCGACATCAACGTACTTTGCCGGTGAAGCAATGGAGGCCCTAACCCCTGCTATCGCAGCTAGGTGGACGACTATGTCAGGGGGTCCAAAGTCCGAGGTCCGATGTCCAATGCCGTTAGATCGTCCTATGTTCGAGGTTCTACGCCCTAGATTGCCGGAAAAGATAGCATCTAAGAGCTCAATATCGAGGATGTCACCGCGGATGAGGGCAAAGTTAGGATGCTCGATTGCCTGAGCGATGTTTCGCTCTTTGCGCATTGGATCATAGAAATCATTGAAGTTATCAAGACAAAGCACGTTGCGGCCCTCTTTCAAGAGCCGATCACAAAGATGGGAACCGATAAATCCTGCTCCACCGGTGACCAAAATAGTCGAGAGTCGGGTGTCATGGGTCATGAGTTAATGTCCTTTTTGTTTGGTAAACGGTGGATAGCTCATAGCCTGTGGCACGTAGTTCATAGAGTCTACTGGGCCCGTTGAGTTCGTAGAGTTCATTGAGTTCGTTAGGTTCGTAAAATAATCTTGTATAGCGTCTCCACAAGACCCATTCCTTTCTTCCAAGCATCAAGATCTTTGTGGATTCTCAGATCTGCATTCATCTTCCCTCATCACACGTTACTGATCACGCATCACGGAATTCAGCGCCTGCTGCCAGACTTCTAGATCTTCAAATCTCGCTATACTGCCGCCTCCTCTGTCTCTCCTGTTCTCCTTCTGACTGTCCTACAACGAAGGACCAAGAACCAACAACTAGGAATCAACTCTCCCTCAATTCCTTGTCGATTCATACCCTTCAAGCCATCTCTCTATCTCGGCAATAAACTCAGGGAAGGAGTCCAAAGCATTTTTGTAGTGCCCGTATACTAGCTCCAGATTCAGACTCAGGTAGCCGTGGACAAGAATGTT
>Ga0307431_1000131_pt1 | contig 59032 bp, 54 predicted proteins | sample SalMarWE160170MG_FD_202155 | JGI IMG/M metagenome (GOLD analysis project Ga0307431, IMG submission 202155) | Salt marsh sediment microbial communities from the Plum Island Ecosystem LTER, Massachusetts, United States - WE1603-170 | ecosystem: Environmental > Aquatic > Marine > Intertidal zone >...
ATCCGGGCCGCAGAGCGGTTATATGTATGGTGAGACGGAAGATTATTTCTTCACGCCCATTGTTCCGGAGGCTGAATGTTCGATGTGTCAGGACTTGAACGGCGACGGCCAAATTAACTATCAGGACCTGTCAATTTTAGTGCAACAGTGGATTGCACAGTGCATGTAATAAACGTTTTAGACGTTTTAGACACCTAACTTGAAAGAAGTAAGGCTGTGAGCTTTTTAGCTCACAGCCTTTTTTGTACTGAGTATGTTTTACAACCTGAATATGCAAGCTCTCTTTAAAGCTATAAAGACACTTGTTGTGCATCCGGATAGTGGTTGCGAAAGTGGATATCGCTTTGCATATCTAACTGCTTTGCGTCTGAGAGGTTTAGCTGATAGTATCGCTTAGCAATTTCAATTATACGGGAAAGAACCTGCCGGCCTTCAGAAGTTGCTTCTAAACCGACAATTTGCAGGCCAAGATAAATACTCTTATTATCTCCTGCCGGTAAGATGTTCCTGATCTGGGCATTGAACATCAACGGCGTCTCATAGGGCAGAGGCGTAAAGCGCAGCCCGACATATTGTCCTTTTCTGAGATTTAGGTTAGCTCCATTTTGCAGCGGAACCATAATCTGCGCACCGCCGGCTGAAATATCAACAAGTCTGCCTTGGTAATAATTTTGTGGTTCATCGCCTTTACCGCGTAGCTTGTCCGGGTCACGGAGCACAGAGATTTTGCCTCCACTGCAGCGGTGACGCCATAGCGTCACCTTAACTTTTAAGCAGGAAGGTACATTAACACGAAAATAGCTTCTTCTCTGAACCACCTCGATTAGATCAGGCATCGCCAGTACTATAGTTCCACCGTATTTTCTGCGGGTTGGATGCGGTGATGGCTCAAGAGCTACGGCAGTTGTCTCGAAAATATACTTGCCGTATGTATGCTTGAACGACATGCCGACGGGCTGGTCCACCTGGATATCTCTCGTATTCGGCTTCTTTATTGAACTAAATTCCTCTACGCTTAGTCTATCAGCCGTAAGATTCGTTAGCCGTACCTTTGCAACGTGCCACTTATCTCTGGACTGGTAGGACATAATGGCAGACACCTTTTCTTCAATCACGGTTTGTAGGATTTGCTCGGCTTCAGCTCGGCGCAGCATAAACACTTTGCTCATACTACCCCCCTTAATGATGAATCTTGAAATTTCCCATTAGCTCCAATTGAGCTTAAAATCAGGCTCAATTGGTGCTGAATGGGCCTCTATAAATATATATTAATAATTCGGCAATAATCAAAAATAAATATAATATTAAATTTGACTAAGGTGATATTTTTAAAAGCTCTTCGGATATTATGACCGCTCTGCTCGCCATGAGGGGCAGTACATAACAGGCTCAGGCCCGTTTTCAGCGTGCTTTAGCCATAAAAGCGAAGGATTTTATAGTGGAAAAAAACTTACAACTAATATAAATTTCTCTACAGTTTTTTTATCTTTGAGAATGATGTGCCGGTAGTAGCTTTTCTCGGCGTCGATCTTTGCCAACCGCTAATTGTCATACCTGCGCAAAGAGGTTTGCGTGTTGATGGTTTGATAATGAATTTTTATGGACAAAGAATACATCAAAAAACTTGCTGAAGATTCAAGATTTATTTCAGGCATTTATAATATTATAGCTCTACTTCAATTGTATCGATTGGTACAAGTTGTCATCCTGTGAATACTTATTTTAATCGCATTAAGTTCTAAATCCGGAGCACGAAATACTAAACAAATACAAATGACCAAAATAAAAAAATTCCAAACATATCGAATGAAGGTTTTGAATATTTGATATTAGAATTTTGAATTTGTTTCGGATTTCCACCGCAAGGTGTCCTGCGGAGATATTAGAATTTCGGATTTTTTTTATCCGGCCAGGTTTCGATTAGCAAGCAAAAACGATTAACTATGTCACGTTTGCTAAAATCAGAGCCGCGACCATAAGGCAGCGGTATTTGCACCTGCTGTGATTGATATAATATGCGAAATACAGTTTCACGAGAAATGAGGCACGAAATTAAGGGGCAAGGAAAAAGTCGGACTCGCAGGAAGGTAATTCGCAGCCTTGATATATATCGGTGTCACGCAGTGTGAATATATCGTCTTCAGAAAGGCTTGTGCTGCGTGTTTTTATAAATTCGACCCGGCCATCGCCAAACAAAACATTCTGTCCGCGCCGCCTGTGATTGATACTGTTAAGAGTTAGCATGTCCCTGTTCAAACGCAGCCTGAACGGCGTGGAATAGTCACGGGGCAACTCTTCAAAAAGGGGACTTAAATCAGCTATTAAAACCTTCCGACAGGTGAGCTTGCCACCTGATGTGCTGCTGCAATTTATTTTGAAGCTATAGGTCATATACTCTCTGCCGGGAAAATCATTATAATTTTGGGCTTGTAAAGTGTTGAGCTGGAGTGTTTTGGCTCGATTTGAACCGGGACAAACAAAATCGGCCGGTCTGCTGTATTCGTGTTTTACCAAGAGCCACATCGGCCGAGTATTGGAATGATTTTCTTCACCTTGATAGCCCACTTTCCACCACGGCTCACCTGCAGCGGCGGCAAGGATTGGTAGTTGGCCATCATAATCGTTGCTGTAGCTGTTTATAGCCTGCCATATCTGTCTTAACTGAATTTGGCACTGCTGTCGCCATGATTTTTGGCGAGCATATTTCGATATGATACCATTATATGAACCGGCAAAAGCGGCACCAACTATCAGAAGTACTGCGGCAATAGCTATCCTTTTGCCCCAAAACCTGCTTTTGAGGGCGACTTTCCGGGTTTTTTCCGCTGCAATCAGTTGCTCGAATTGAGGTGGGCTTGAAACCGCCAGTTTCCTAAGTCGCCAAACGGTACGCTCTACTAAACCGTCCGGACAGGGTTCAAGCTCCAGGCTCTCAAGAGGTAAGAAAGCAGATTTGAGCTGTGCATAAAGTTCAGATGCTTCTTCATTAGAGGAAATTAAAGCTTCAGCTTCGGCTGTTTCCTCTTGTGGTGTCAAACCTATACAATAATCGAACAACAGTTGTTTTTGCTGGTTGCTTAACGACCTCATTCAGTTCTTTTACTCCCCGTTGTTGTTTTCCAGTCTTTTGCAAAACGAGCAACGGCTGTGTGCAATCTACTCTTCACTGTACCGATAGGTATACTTAAAATCTGAGCCATTTGTTTGTAAGAAAATTTGTTAAAGTAAGCTAAAATCAGTATTTCCCGCAGATTTTCCGGCATACTTGCTATAATCTCTGCGACGCGAGAAGAGATCTCGCCTTTTTCCAATTCTTCGTAAGGCATTGTATTATCAAAAGTAAGGGTGTTTAGAACGTCATCGAATGACATCTCTCGCGATTCTGATATAGTGCCTATGGGTATAGCGCTTGTTCGCTGAGATTTACGGAGGGCATCCTTGGCTTTGTTGGCGGCTATGGTGAACAGCCAAGGCCGCAAAGGCCGATCCGGATCGAAGCTCTCTCGGCTGGTAAATAGCTGTAAAAAGGTCTCCTGAAATATATCTTCGATCAGGTCCTGCCGGTTTAAAAAGTGCTTTAGAAACGCGTATAGGCTGTTTTTATAACGACTTACGATTTCACGAAATGCACTTTCATCGCCTGCCGCGTAGCGGTCGAGAAGCTCTGCATCAGTTGTTTTTTTTAAAACACTATTCATATCATTAAACCTTCACAAAGAAATATTATACGTGATTTGCCGGCAAATCAAAACTTTTATAATCTTGCTATATAAAAGAGACAAAAGCTCATCCTTAGACCGGCATAGCAATCACAAATTTAGACACCCCTTTGGACATTTAGTTTATGGGACAAAAACAGAAAAAAGTTATAAGTGCATAAGACAAAAGAGCTTAAGTGTAAAAGCTAAAAGTAGCAAAAATGAGCAAAAATGAGCAAAAAATGACAGAAATGCGCCACTTTTTAACAAAAATTGACAACTTTTGAGCACTTTTAAACGCGCCTACAAAATTGTATTTGACTTGTCTAAAAATATTTTATCTCTGGCACATAAATTGCTAAGCGTCGATGTTTGATTCTTGATGTCGAAGCGCAGCGGAGATTCGCCTGACTTCGGCGAGCTCAGTCGAGCCGTGGCGGACTCGATATTCGATACTAAATGCATGAGTTCAATACCTAAGATACTTAGGTATTGTGACTACATAAAGTCTCATATCGGTCTAAGAGCCCGAGGGGGCTTTGATGCTCTGTGGATTAGAAAAGAAGGACGAGTCACGAAAGACGACAGAGGACAGATGACGGAGGACAGTAGGTGATTGTCAGGTGACATCTATAAGATTAGTGTGTATTAAGGATATAGTCTTTTTGATTAGTCGAAAAGACTATAAGCATTTTAGATCAATCTCCTTTTAGATCAGTCTCTGTGATGGTGATGGATTTATTGCCCATATTACAATAGCTATTGTGCAATAACATGTAACAATATGATGCAACGAGTTTTTTAGCTGCCTGCGGTTTTTAAGCGGAAAGGCTTTTATTAGAGATTTTCTTCAATCATCTCTCGCGTAAGGATGACTTTGCCCTCGCTGCATTGTTCGCACTTTCTGACGATGCGCTCAGGGATTGGCTGGCCGGTGTCAATCGGCGTGCCATGCATCACGACATTGGACCCCAGAACATTTTCTAAATCAATCTCATTAATGTGCCGGCCTGCACCGGTACATTTCACCTTGATAATTTTTGCCATTATTATTCTCCATAAATATCGTAGCGACTGTCTTGAGAATCAAGAAACTGTTGGTTGTCCCTATTTATTCTAATTGTCCTTAAAAGGTAGTCTTAGCTACTTTGTGTGATATTTTATGACGGATTATAATTCTATGATACAGGTTTCTCGTCCGACCTTCAATATGTACTGGGTATTTTAGGAATATAGTCTTTTTGATTAGTCGAAAAGACTATAAGCATTTTAGATCAATCTCCTTTTAGATCAGTCTCTGTGATGGTGATGGATTTATTGCCCATATTACAATAGCTATTGTGCAATAACATGTAACAATATGATGCAACGAGTTTTTTAGCTGCCTGCGGTTTTTAAGCGGAAAGGCTTTTATTAGAGATTTTCTTCAATCATCTCTCGCGTAAGGATGACTTTGCCCTCGCTGCATTGTTCGCACTTTCTGACGATGCGCTCAGGGATTGGCTGGCCGGTGTCAATCGGCGTGCCATGCATCACGACATTGGACCCCAGAACATTTTCTAAATCAATCTCATTAATGTGCCGGCCTGCACCGGTACATTTCACCTTGATAATTTTTGCCATTATTATTCTCCATAAATATCGTAGCGACTGTCTTGAGAATCAAGAAACTGTTGGTTGTCCCTATTTATTCTAATTGTCCTTAAAAGGTAGTCTTAGCTACTTTGTGTGATATTTTATGACGGATTATAATTCTATGATACAGGTTTCTCGTCCGACCTTCAATATGTACTGGGTATTTTAGGAATATAGTCTTTTTGATTAATCGAAAAGACTATAAGCAATTTACTACAGGCTCTCTAATTATGGTGGATATTCATCTTGTAAAGTCGTTGCATCGAGACAAAATTACTTATTTTCTTACACGATTTTTATTTCTTTTTCTGTTAGGCCGTAGAGGTCATAGACAAGTTTGTCGATTTGTTTGTCAGTCGCGTCAATTTGTCTTTGAATTTTTGTTTTTTTATCCGGCTGGATTTGGAAGTCGAGTATCGTAGCCATCTTGCGTCCGCAGTAAAAGATTAATCACGCTTTTGTCAAGAAGCTGTTTATCGCAGGCTCGCTTAGCCCTTAATTATAACTTTTACATGCAAAATTGCAAGTTCAAGAGAAAATAGACAGGAAGCGGAGGACAGAGGACGGAAGACGGATGACGGGACAAAGGAGACAGAAGACGTATAACGAAAGATGGATGACAGAGGGTAGATGACGGATGACGGAAGCCTGCCTTGCTCGAGACAGGCCTGAGTATAGCTAAGGGACGCATCGAAGAACTTTAGACGGTGCGCCTTCACCGCATCAGGCAAGGACGGAATTTGCATTGCAAATCGCCTGCTGATTTAGTATTATACCTGTTGGTTTAGCCGATGTAGCTCAATGGTAGAGCACAGCTTTCGTAAAGCTGGGGTTGAGAGTTCGAGTCTCTCCATCGGCTTTATGAATATCCCAAATAACTATCAACTGCTTCAGGAAATTCTCAAGAGCCTTAATAAAGTCGTTGTTGCGTACTCCGGCGGGGTGGATAGCACCTTTCTTCTAAAAGCAGCCGTCGATACACTTGGAGCAGAAAACGTACTGGCTTGTATAAGTGCCGGCCCTATCGAACCCAAAAATCAGCTTGATAGAGCAGCTAAAGTAGCGAAAAGTATTGGTGCGAAACTAAAGACTATCGGGGCCAACGAGCTATCCGACCCAAACTTCACTGCCAATAAAGCCGACCGCTGTTTCCATTGCAAATCACATCTTTGCAGGACTCTTCTTGAACTGGCCAAAGAGCGCGGCTTTAAGCACGTGATATTCGGCACCAACTACGACGACCTCAACGATTTTCGACCTGGCAATCGAGCCATGAAGGTATTCGGCATCCGCTGCCCGTTAGCGGAAGCTAAGCTCACTAAAAGCGACATCCGCCAACTTAGTAGAAAACTTGGCCTACCAACCGCTGATTTGCCGGCTTCGCCGTGTCTGGCATCCAGAATCGCCTATGGGCTTGAGGTCACCGAGCAGCGGTTAAGGCAAATCGACGAAGCGGAGGAGTATCTTCGGACATTAGGCTTAGTTGAATTTCGTGTTCGACACCACGATACAATAGCCCGAATCGAAGTGAGGCCGCAAGACATCGGTAAGATTACAACAGAACCGGCCCGTTCTCAAATCGTGAATAAAATGAAATCGCTGGGTTTTAAGTTTGTTACTGTTGATTTACAAGGCTTCCGCAGCGGTTCGCTAAATGAGATGTTGTCGGAGCAAAACAGGGATTTGTTCTCCGACCACGGCGGTCGGATTTAATTACCCCACCCCTGCGGTGGGAGAATTGCCTGTAAGATTTATCATCCGGCACTATCGCGGCGCATCATCTCGACGGCGACCTGTTCGCAGGGCTTTAGCGAAAGCGGCTCATCAAACTGAATTGCAATCCGGCAGAGGTGATTATCTAATACATCAACCCGAAGGACACAACCGGTACGCGTGAAGCTTGTCATCGCTGTCGGATCATCCTCTCCGTAACGTGGAATGCTAAACCGCATGATCAACTTCTGACTCGGATACGGACAGTTTTCGTCGGCCTTACAGGTAAACGCCAGACCTCCGCTGGAAACATCTACCATTAAGCCTTGGTAAACATTTTCCTTGAAATCCTCGGCGAACCAGATGGGCCACTGATGACGTAGTCTCTCCTCTCTTCTTCGCTCTTTCATATCTTCCATAAAATTACCCGGAATCTTAAAAGCATTACCTGTAAAATCGACAGATTTGATAATCTACTTTACTCAAACCGATTGATTTACAAGCATTACTAACCGTAATTTTTGAAATTGAAAAGACTTATAGCATTTTGTCATTTTGAGCCTGCTGCAGGAGTGCAACGAATCTGGGCGGGAAAAGGTAGATTTTATGTTGTTAAGGTTGGATGCCTGCCCCTGTGTCTTCTATTTGCTGTGGTTGAGCATTACTAATTTGTCAATCCCGCAATAGCTGCTCCGATCAATGTTGCATTTTCCACGTTTATAATCTCGTAAAATATGCTCTTTTTCTCTACAAGGTACTGCCTCAGATAGCATTCGACTCTTTGTCTAAATGACGGCAGGTGGTAGAAGGTTGTTCCCTCAGCCATAATACAGATTGGCCTGGTCGGATTCTTACCTTTGCCACATTTAATCGCAACACCCGATAGATTTATCGCGGTAAGCTTCGCAGCCCGCTCAATCATCCTGTCAATCAGCCAATAGAGAGTAACACCGTCTTGTTCGTTAACATCGCTGATTACCTTTGAAAGGGGACTGCCGCTTGCTTGGGGACTATACATAAAGTCACTTACTTCTTTTGAGCTTAGCTTGGTAATTGCAAACAGCTTTTCGGATGTTATATTACTGAACAGTTTTTCTTTTATAGCAGCCTGTATAGTTCGCAAACAAATCGGCCCAAGATACGCCCCGGAAATCATTTTCTCAAAGATATTTACCCCCGGGTTAATCAGTGACTTGTCGAACTTTTTGTCGATTGTACCCCGTGGAGCTTTTCCAAACGCGCCGGACTCAATATTAATTATTTGGCTGCCTGCAGGGTCCAGGTCTTTTTTCTTTGTAATGTTCTTATTCTGCTCAACGTAGCTGCAATTTGTCCCCGTTCCGAGAATAAAGCCTATGAAGCTGTCGAATGCCCGCCCACTCGCGTCCGCTCTACCGGCAAGAAGTGTCGCCACCGTATCGTTTAGTAAGACTATCCGCTTCTTACTACCGAGTCCTGCGTCGCGTATCGCAAAGTTTAAATTTTCCCCTATCATCTGTCCTTCGACCTCCGGCGCCTGTATCTCTTTGGAAAAAAACAGCACCCGGCCGTCTTTACTTGGAAACATCTCTATCGGATATGAAAAACAAAATCCAACACTATCACTTTTTTTCACAACGTGTTTTATATAGTACGTCATAGAGCTGAAAAATTTTGTCTTGCCGACTTTACTCTTTAATCCCGGCATCTCAAACAGTTTAAAATCGCCTATAGCTGCCTTTCCATCATCGCCAAAAACAACTGTTGCGACCCGAAAGTTTGTGCCGCCGGCATCCATAACAATAACAGGCTTGTTTTTAGGTATCTCCTGCTCGGTTTCTATATAAGTCGGCAGCATCGCCAAAGAGCTTTTCTTGCCCGCGAGCCCCTTCTCCATCTCATCAAGGAAAACTCGACAGAGCTGCTCGATTTTGATGTCTGCCGGGTCCATACCGTTGTTCTTTAGGAAGTCCTTAACCTTGTTTTTTATCTGTTTCATAAAAATCAGTAATTAAAGTGCAAAAATCAAAAATGACATTTTTCATTTTGCGATGTAATCCTTCGACTTCGCTCAGGACAAGTTTTGATATTTGATTTTTGATATTTAATTTTAATCAGGGTATCCATTCGGGAATTCGTTATGCCAATCCCACGCGGTCTCAACCATTCTCTCTAATTCCGGCATATCCGGCTTCCAGCCAAGCTCTTTCTTGGCCTTGCTTGCGTCGCAGACAAGCACAGCCGAGTCACCATCTCTGGGCTCACTCTCAACTACTTTGAAACTTTTACCCGAAACACGCGAAACCTTCTCAATTACCTGCCTGACCGAATAGCCGTTGCCGTTGCCGAGGTTATAGACTAATTCGCATTCAGACTCCAATTTATCCAGCGCCAATAGATGTGCCCGGCACAAATCGTCGATGTGGATATAATCGCGAATGCAGGTTCCATCCGGCGTAGGATAATCTGCCCCGTAGATTTTGATTTCACTACGTTTTCCCAGTGCTGTCTGGATGACCCGTGGAATCAGATGGGATTCAGGACGATGGTCTTCGCCGAGCTTAGAATTGACGCCTGCTCCGCAGGCGTTGAAATACCGAAGCGTCGCGTATCGAAGTTTGCCTGTTTGGCTTTGATAGTGACACATCCTTTCAACCGCCCATTTTGTTTGGCCGTACGGATTGATAGGTTGTTTTGGCGCATCTTCGATAATCGGCACTATTTTGGGCATGCCGTAAACAGCCGCGGTGCTGCTGAAGATAAATTTTTCCACGCCGGCCGCCTCCATTGCCGAGAGTAGATTCTGCGTGTTGGAGACATTATTGTGGTAGTATTTAAGCGGCTCCCGCACCGATTCGCCGACCTCAATAAAGGCGGCAAAGTGCATCACCGCCTCGATTTTATATTTCTTGAGCGTTTGTAAAAGCAGCTCGTAATCGGCTAAATCTCCTTTAACAAATTCGTTATCACCGATTGCCGATTTATGGCCTTTGTTTAGATTGTCAAAAACGATCGGCTCGAAACCAACAGCAGCTAACATAGCTGTCATATTGCTGCCGATGTATCCTGCTCCACCACAAACTAATACTCTCATAATCTTGTCACTCGATGCTCGATTCTCGATACTCGATGTCGAGCAAGGAGTGACGAGCATCGAGAATCGAAGAAATTCGCTTCAGAATCTCTGTCTTAAGTCTGATGTCTTTGTCCAAATTGGTCCAGGCAGCTCCGGTTGGTTGCATTAGCTGGCCCGGACGCTGGCTAAAGCCCAGTTGGCGCGGGACGGAAAACTCCAGCCTTTGAACCTGTACATCACAATCAATACAAAGGACAGACGTCAGAGGATAGGTGTCAGAAGTCAGATCTTCATCTCCCCGCTGCGGACTCTTGACTTCTGTCCCTTCGACCTTGCTCCCCTCGATTTTGCTCGGGACAGGCAGGGCAGGCTTCTGTTTTCTGTTTTCTGTCTTTTGACTTATATGTAACTCGACGATTCTTCGAATGCTATGCAGGTTCGCTTCAGCAGTGTTGAATGCCCCGACATTGTCGCTACGCCAGAACTCAAAGAATTGTGCCCCTGGAAGCGGATTAGTCCTTATAATGCCGCTTTCATAACCAGCTTTTTCGATAGTAAAGTGCATCTTGACCAGAACGTCCTCGGCTATCTGCATCGCCTCTGCTTTGTCTATGTCCGGCACATTGATTTGCTCTATCGGTTCATATTGCTGCTGTTCAGAGCAGCCAGAAAGCACACAGAGAACAGAGAACAGAAGACACAGAACAGAGAATAGATTTTTATCCCCTGTTTTCCGTTTCCTATCGTTCTTTTCGTCATTCATTGTTAAGCTATCCTAAATTGTGGCTGATTATATGCTCAGTGAGGCTGTAACACAAGAACCAATTGCTTTTTCAAGCTACGAGGTTCTCGTGGGTAATTCTTATTGTTTATCGTCAGTATTAGTGCACAAGTGGTTCAAACCAGGTAGGCCGATTGGGTCTGGATGGCGACGCAAGCAAATCTCGCCAAGCCTCGTCAGTGAGCCTATCGCTCATTGGGTGTTTGAATTCGTAGTAAGAAAACACAGGGCCGGCAGCGAGGAAAATCGAGCCATTCATAGCCGGACAAGCTACGATGATAAGGTCAACATATCCAACTCCTTCTTCGAGCACTTGTCCTTCGGCAGTATGAGTATGTACGTCCGCCACGAGGGTTGTCTTGACTCCTGTTTCACTAACGCCGGTGACTGTCCTTTCAAGGATTTTGCCGAATTGCCTTATGTACGCATAATCATCCTCGGATAGTGTCTGATTCGTCAGCTCTTTTTCAGCAATTTCAATCAATCGGGTCAGTATGTCCTCAAGATTCATCAATCGGGCTTCGGCCTGAACCGACAAGGCATTTAAGTCGCTCAATCCTTGCCTGGTCATGCCGGTTAGCGCCAGTAATCGGCCATAAAACTCAGGCACAGGCTCCACATAGCCGGTTACTTGGGGAGGAAGACCGGTCTCCACTGGCGTATAGCTCTGCTTGGCATAAAGGATAGTATCGTGCCTTAATTCTGTCCACGATGCTAAAGCGGCGTTGAGCTGCTTTTTCTCCCAGGCTTCGGTTCGCATAAAGTTTGGATATCCCTCGCCGAATTGGCTTATCAAAGCTCGCAGTGCATACAGCCAGCCCCAGTATAGATTCCGGTTCCAGTCGGAAAGATCGAACGCATTAAACTCGGCCTTGAGTTCGTCAAATTGCAGCCAATAATTGACATAATCCGTATCGCCTTGCTCGATTAAGATTGTTTTAGCCCGCTGCGAGCCTAAGATAGCCATAACATCCAGCCCCCGTGGGTAGCATCGCGCCATACGGACGCCTGTGAAGCCGTATGTGAATGGCATAACAGCAGCATTGGCATCACCGGTATAGTCCAGCACTTCAGGAAAGACCAATTGCTGAAACATATAGGAGTCCGGAATGAACCGTTGGCCCATAAAGCGCATACCTTTGGTTTTGTCGAGCACCTCGTCGAGAGATTCGGACGTGACAGGTGGCGTCACATATACATTACCCGTGCCGCCGAAGATTTTTGGCAAGGGCAAAAGAGCCAGCTCCGTCTTCAAAGCGAAAAAGTTATCTTCATCTTCCAAATCCGTAGGTTCAAAGCTACTACCAAATAGCTTCTCTATTGTGCCTAAGTAATCGTATGGCGTAAGGTCATCAGCTAAGCCCACATAGAAAGCCGTAATCGTGTATATCCTTTCCCAAATCTCGCGAATGCTGCGCTGTCTTATCTGGACTGAGTCAATCGCCCTTGCCAGCAGCACCGCCTGCATGGTTTGAATCTTCGCATCGTATTCGCTTATAAGTGCGTCCCCAGCCTGCCCCCAATTCTCAGCGCCTTTTAGCAGGAACGCTATTCGCCCGTACCACATTAACGTCTTAAAATAGCGTTTTAACTCTTCGCTTCGGGTGTAATGGCCTCGCGGAACATACTGCGAGTAGTCCTCTCTGTATATGAAGATGTCGCTCTCAGCGAATCCTTCATGTGCATCGATTTTAGCCAGCTCGCTTGCTACAACGTCCGCTACGAGCTGTGGGGCATAAGCATTCGGATCGATTAGTTTTTGAGCAACGGCGAGATACGCCACATTACGCCTTGCCGCTTTTTTTAGATCGTCTGAATATTGTTCGTGCTGGGCCAGTGCATCATAAAGAAGCGCTACCGTCAGAGCATGGATATCCGCATAAAACTGGCTTTCCTCTATTTCTTTTAATGTTTCATCAAATTGAACGTGATAAAGGTGCAAAAGTGTGTCTGCTGTTACAAGCAAAGGAACATTCATCCTGCGCAGGTGTTCGTATGGTTTGATTATGTCGTCACGATTGGAATCGGCCACATGGAAGTCATGTTCGATAATAACAAAACCATTTTGCTCCAGCGGTTGTGAGACACCGCTTAGGTCGAATATAGAATCCATCTCAACATAGTTCCCGACAGACTGTAAATCGAGCGGAAGAGTATAACCCGGCGCGTTCGGCTCGTTAGGACCTTTGTAGGGGACGTAGTATTTGCTCAGTTCCAGCTCATCGGCACTGCCTTCTTCGGATAACACCAGGACAATATTGTCCTCACTGCACAGGGCTATATGGGTGCAAATCGTTGTTGACAAAATAACCATCAAGACACTAACGAGCTTTTTCATTTTTATATCCTCCATACCCTCCCAAAAATGTTTATATGCAGCTAAAATTGTATCACAAACAAAGCTCCAATTCAAGACTGGTTACTCGTATATTGCCGGTGATTTTACATATCGAAATTAGGATAAATCCAAGGCGCTTGCAATCCGGCCTGATGATATTGTTATGGAAGTTTTCAAGTGTACTGCTGACCCGAATATACCATCCATATTGAGTCAAATGGGGTGAAAGAACCGCATTAGCTGACCTTATAGTCGCTCAAATTATAAAGCCTTTAACCTGAATAAATTAAAAAATTATCACCCTGTGATTCTAATCATTGCTAAAACAGTCAGCATACTGAGTAGAAGCAATGCGGCTCTTAGTATTCGGGCGGACTGCGTTCGTGGCTCGATGGACCGCCAAACAAAGGTCCAAATCGCCAAGATAAGGCCTATGCGCAAAACAAAGGATATTATACTACCGAACATAGAGAAATTATACCCTATTTTCACAATAAAGGTCAAGGGAAAACCACCTACTTTAACACTGTGCCATTAAATAAATGTTCTAACAACAATAAGCATAGCACCTTGGGAATGTTATAGGATCACAATCAATTTAGCTGTTTGGCGCAGCGAGAAGGTAAATAGCTATGATTAGCATATAGCAACAGCAGGCATGATAATTAAGAAGTCGTTAAATTTACACAAACGCAGACTCCAAGCGAATCTATTACAGCCAACGTAGAGTGTATTACGATATTTTTAATACTGATAAGGCGATTTTTAGAATTTGCATCTAAAAAAACTGTCAGCAGATAAAATTCCTCTAAAAGCAATATGTCCAATAATTTTATGTAATAAATTAAAGAAAACAGGAATTATAAGCCGAGTAAGTATTTTTAGATGTTTTCCATATTGTGGATTTTTTATGTTTAATTAGGAGACTTAAAAATGCATTTTCTGGAAGAGACAAAAAAATGGCTGGGTGAGATTACTGAAATAGCACTGCTTTTGATCGCTCTTGGGGTTGCAGTCGAAATACTTTTCGGTGATACGGTTCCCTTCTTTGGAAGAGTTATTACCAATCTTACCGCATTGCTGAGTACTCTAGGTGAGAATGGCCTAGTTGGCTTGATTGCCCTGGGTATTATTCTTTTCCTGTTTCAGAGAAGAAGAGCTTTCGCGCCGGGCCAATAGTTTAGCGTTTTAATTCTGTGAGTTATGCATAACTTTGCAATCCGAAGATGAAACAACATCGCCTGGTGTATGCCGAAGTTAGGCCTAAGGGCAAGAGAGCTTAATTAAGCGGGGGGGGACTGAAGGTATTGTCTATCATTCCTCGACCTGCTTTCGGCAGGTCGAGGAATATGCTTTAATAGACTTCTTTAGCTGCAGATGTGATCGGGGTGACGGGATTCGAACCAGCGACCTCCTGCTCCCAAAGCAGGCGCTCTAGCCAAACTGAGCTACACCCCGTAAAACCACCAACACGCCTTTGAGAATGATCCTATAACAAGTATGACGATATTGCAATAAAATTTGTGACTGGATAATTGTCCCTAAAATAATGGGAGAATTTTTCAGATTTTCACAATTCTGGCGGGCTTATCGCTGACAGTAGGTTGAAAATTTAACGAAGATCCCTGAAGCTTGCTGCAAGGTTCTTCATTCCACAGATATGTAACATTGTAAAGCGTGAAGTGGAGCCAATGGGATTCGAACCCACGACCTCTTGCATGCCATGCAAGCGCTCTCCCAACTGAGCTATGGCCCCGGTTTAATCTAATCTTAACAGACATAACCGATATTGACAAGTAAATTCTGCACCGCATTTTTTCTGGTTTGCAGTCGTTCAAAAGCTTTTGTATCCTATCGGCAGAATAGGCTATAATGATTGATAATCCGTGGGACGGCTCATCAAATCAGGTTTAACACCCCACCATGGAGGTTCCTACGTTAATTATTCTGAAATATAAATGAGGTGAAACAACGACATGTCGAAAATCGGCACAACGAGTGTGAAGGCACAGTTCTACACAGACAGCACGATTCGTGTCGTTAAATGGCTTGCTGAAGGGATGCCTGAGAAACGGACTCACAATGACGTATCAGGGCTTAGTGTTTTCAATGCTCTATTGAAAAGCCTCACCATCGTTTCGACCGAAGCCCCCATTTCTGCTTTCGCAGAAAGCACGGGGGCGAAGTGGAGAAATCTGCTCAAAAACAGATTTCTCGACTCGCCTGCGGCTCGCTCGAAATGACATTCTGAACTCTTTTCAACAGAGCATGTTTTCAACGGAACAATAGAAGCTCTTATTAAAATTAAATGTAAGGAGCAATGAAATGATAAAATCTTGTCTCTATGTCTGGCGGCTGACAGCTCTGCTCTGCGCCGTCTCTATGAGCTTATTTCTGGCATCCTGTCGAATATTTCCCACAACCATTAGACCAAAAGCACTTTCTTCATACGATGCGCAGGTCAAAGAGCTGCTTTCTCAAATGACCCTTGAAGAAAAGATCGGACAGATGATACAGGCCGATCAGGGGAATATTAAGGACTTGAACGATATTGAGAAATACTGTCTCGGCTCGGTGCTGAGCGGCGGAGACTCCGATCCAAAAAATGGCAATAGCCTCGAAGCCTGGAGTGATCTGTACGACCGCCGTCAGCAGCAAGCACTCAAGAGCCGTCTCGGCATCCCGATTCTTTATGGCATCGACGCTGTGCATGGCCATAGCAATGTGCTCGGTGCCGTAATCTTTCCACACAACGTTGGTCTTGGTTGCAGCCGCAATCCGAAGCTGATAGAAAAGATAGGACGCATTACCGCCAAGGAAGTTCGAGCTACGGGCATCAACTGGACCTTTGCGCCCTGTGTGACTGTCCCTCGCGATGAACGCTGGGGGCGGACATACGAGGGTTTTTCCGAAGACCCGAATCTCGTTAAGGTGCTCGGAGCAGCAGCTATCCGCGGATTGCAGGGTAAAAACCTTAACGACAAGTTGTCTATCCTGGCTTGCGCCAAACACTATGTTGGTGACGGCGGTACAACAGCAACAACACGCAGCAGTGGACATGAAGGCTCAAGCCACGGCACACGCATTCGATTAGACCAGGGTGATACACAAATCGATGAAGAAACCCTGCGGCGTGTTCACCTCGCACCTTATGTCGCAGCCATCGAAGCTGGTGTCGGCACCATTATGCCTTCCTTTAGTAGCTTCAATGGCGTCAAATGCTCAGAACACAAGTATCTGCTTACCGATGTTCTTAAGACCGAGCTTGGATTTGAAGGCTTTCTTATCTCAGATTATCGTGCCATTAACCAGCTCGATAGGGATTATAAAACCGCCATCGCCAAGTCAATTAACGCCGGCATGGATATGGGCATGATTCCGAGCGAATACAAGAGATTCTCCTCGCTTCTGAAGGAGCTGGTTGAGGAAGGTGTGGTGCCGATGTCACGCATCGATGACGCCGTGACGCGCATTCTCCGCGTTAAGTTCGCAATGAGCTTGATGGACAAAGACAAATCTCACCCCTCGACCTGGCTCGGTGTAGGCTTAGCCGATAGAAGTCTTCACAAAACCTTTGGCTCAGCAAGGCATCGTAAGGTCGCGCGTGAAGCTGTCCGCCAGTCACTTGTGTTATTAAAGAATGATGAAAAGATACTGCCTATCTCGAAGAAATTGAAGCGCATTCATGTCAGCGGCAAATGTACCGACAACCTCGGCTACCAGTGTGGCGGCTGGACAATCCGTTGGCAGGGCGGCAGCGGCAACATAACTCCAGGTGGCATGACTATCCTCACAGCTATTAAGAATAGCGTTTCCAAAAATACCGAAGTGACATTCTCGCTGGACGGTACAGGAGCCGAGGACGCTGATATCGGCGTTGTTGTGATAGGCGAAAGGCCATACACTGAGGGAAATGGCGACAGCAACGACCTTTCGCTCGATAGCGAAGATACCGATGTGTTTAACAATATGAAAAAGGCCGGCATCCCGGTGGTTGTGATTTTAATTTCCGGCAGGCCGATGATAATTAACGATATTCTCGACAAGGCCGATGCTATCCTCGCCGCCTGGCTGCCTGGAACCGAAGGCCAGGGTGTTGCGGATGTGCTCTTCGGCGATTACAAGCCAACCGGGAAGCTGTCGTTCACCTGGCCGCGCTCGATGGAGCAGATTCCAATCAACATTGGCGATGCCAATTATAATCCGCTTTTCGAATACGGTTTCGGCCTGACGTACTGAAAAAGAGCTCAGCCGGTTCATCCTTCGTAGCTCCAGCTTCATCATTCGTAGTCCTAAGGACTCCTTACGGAGTACTACGGAGAATGGATGATCCGAATCACACCCTCACGATAAGTAAAGCGGACCGTCAAACGATTATAAATAAAATTCTGTAACAATTCAAACGACGATCGTCATTGTGAGCGGAGCGAAGCAATCCGCGAAGCGTCGCGAGGTTGCCGAAGGCTACCGTGACGATCTCAAGGAGATTGCCGCGGGATAAAATCCCTCGCAACGACTACGTCGGAGATTGCCGCGGCCTTTCAGTCCTCGCAACGACAACTGTGCAAATTATATGTTGAAGAACAATATTTGACCTTCATATAGATAATTGCTAATGTAATTTAAGAATGCTCTGCAGAAAAGACCACGCTTGTCATTTCGACCGAAGCGACGCGAAGCGTCGTGAAGTGGAGAAATCTGGCCACGAAGCCAATAAAGCAGATTTCTCGACTCCGTCCGTTCCATCTAAAGTTGGACCGGACTCAGCTCGAAATGACATTCTGAAATTCTTTTCTACAAAGCAATTTAAGAAAACAATGGCTGCAACGTATCAAAGTAAGGAGTTTAGTTGTGTTATCGTTTCTATTAGCTCTGTTACTGAGTTTCAACAATAATCTTTTAGCAAGCTCTTCGGATGAGGCAATGCCGCAGTGGGCTAAACAGGTGGGTGCTCAAAAGATGCCTCAGAAAACGACCGTGTTTAAGGTGACCGATTACGGTGCTGTAAAGGACGGAAAGACGCTCGCTACAAAGGCAATACAGGCAGCTATCGATGATTGTGCTACTAAGGGAGGTGGCATCGTTACATTTGAAGCTGGCTCTTATCTGACCGGCTCAATCTTTGTTAAAGAAGGTGTGAGCTTACGCATTGATAAAGATGTGACAATTCTGGGAAGCCAGGACTTATCAGATTATCCGCAGATAGACACACGTGTGGCAGGGATAGAGATGAGATGGCCGGCCGCTTTGATAAATGTCATTGACCAGGATAATGCAGCCGTTACCGGCGAAGGTACTGTTCATGCGCAGGGAAAACCTTTCTGGGATAAATACTGGACGATGCGCCGGCAGGACTATGAGCCGAAGGGACTCCGCTGGGTAGTGGATTACGATTGCAAACGGCCTCGAACGCTCCTTGTTTCAAATTCTTCGAATGTCACGCTAAAAGGCATTACCCTCAAGCAGGCCGGCTTTTGGACGGTGCATATTCTCTATTCCAGGTACGTTACCATCGATGGCCTTGTGATCCTAAATAACGTAGATGGTAGTGGCCCAAGCACCGATGGAATCGATATTGACTCATCGACCTTTATTCTTGTCGAGAATTGCGACATCGATTGCAACGACGATAATTTCTGCTTAAAGGCCGGTCGTGACGCTGACGGCCTTAGAGTAAATCGGCCAACCGAATATGTGGTAATACGTGACTGCATCTCACGAGCCGGTGGCGGCCTTATTACTTGCGGCAGCGAGACGTCCGGCAGCATCAGGCATATATTGGCCTATAATCTCAAGGCAAAAGGAACCAAGGTCGGAATCAGATTCAAATCTGCCAGAACAAGAGGCGGAACCGTCGCGGATATTCATTATCGGGATATTGAAATGGATGGAGTGGGCACCGCTGTTGAAGTATCCATGAACTGGAATCCGAGCTATAGTTATTCGAGTCTGCCCGATGGATACAGCTTTGAGACTATCCCTGAGCACTGGAAGACTATGCTCCAAAAGGTAGAGCCGCCGGAGAAGGGAATCCCAGAAGTCAAAGACGTGTATTTATCACGTATTAAGGTCACCGGCGGCAGAAGGGCAATATCGGCTTCCGGAATGGCCGAATCCATCGTAAAGAATTTCCACCTCAAGGATGTCGAAATAGAAGCTAATACCGCTGGCGGCATATCCTATGCACAGGGTTGGAAGTTTGAAAATGTCTCAATTAAAACAAAAGATAATAGTGAATTGGATGTAAGAAATTCAACTGAGATAGACCTTTAATATCGTATGCTGTTGCTATACTGATTTGGATTGTCGACGAAAGCTGAAAATTCTACTTCGGCAAGGCCTTGATTTAGAATAAAAAACGCCCCCCTTCTTGCTTTCGCAAGAAAGCAGGGGGGCGTTTTTACTTCCAACATGAATATTTGATTGGTGGCTTGGGGCCCCGCTATACGGGAACCCTTGCCTAATGTTCAATCACAGATGCTCCTTCGGGAATCTCAAACTCAAAGAGTTCATCCGTAAGGTTCTCGTAATACGTAATTTTTTCCCCAACCAAGGTAGCTGGTCCCCCCCATTTGGGATTTTCCCACTGTTTGAAACTAACCGGAAGCTTGCTTTCCATATCAAACTCAATCCATAATGATCTCGGCCCATTATAACGCTCTTCGAGCCAAGCAATCCTTAGGAAGGCCTGTTCTTTGTCTGTGTTAGGCTCTTGACCATAGGTCACTTCCCAATGGGTTATGATTCCTGAATCATGAAAGCCCTTGAGTTGTTCAAGTAGCTGGCTCCCACACCAACATTCAGAAGCCACGTATGGACGGTTTTCAATCTGCACAGTATTTGTATTCGGGTCATATCGCCAGGTCTTTTGGCCGTTTGTGATGATAATCGGAATACCATCCACCTCGTGTCGGTACTTTTCGATTATAGTTTGATCATCATTGGCTACGGCCCACGATTTGTACGGTCTTTGCTCTAAACTCCCGTCTTCTCTCCAGGTACGTTCCGAATCCAATCCTTCGATGAATATGGCTTTATACTGACTGGCTGCCTCAATACTCTGCTCAATCGCCCAAGCGGCGCTTGATGTTTCTTTAAACATGAATATGCCCGTCAAACACGCGATAACAAGTAACGCAGCAACGGCAAGTTTTACTATTGGACTTTTCATAGTTATTCTCCATATCTCCGGCATAGCCGATAATTTTTTTGTTGTCTTTTGCTGAGCCTGAAGAACATCTTTGAATACTTGTTCATCAGCATTAGAATTAACGTTAAGCTCAGCTTTTTCGAAAAATCGTTTTATCTTATCTGCGGATTTCATTTTTCTACCTCACTATTAAGCAACGACCGCAGTCTTGCCATAGCATACCGATATCGGCCTTTGACCGTATTAACAGATGCTCTCTGTAGTGTCGCAATTTGGCGAAATGTCATGTCCATTTCCATTCGAAAGCAAACAACTTCCCGCTGCTCGTACGGCAATTGTTGTAGAGCCTGACTAAGGAGTGTCAGTTGCTCACTAAGAACCGCCCATTGATGGGGACTTCGCTGCGATGATGAGGGCAACTCGATTCCTTCAAGATGGTTCTCTCCGTGCCGATTTTTATCACGCAAGTAATTTCGAATCTGGTTAATTACACTCGTAATTAAATAGCTCTTAAGACTGCCGGTCAATTTGATACGATCGGCTGACTGAGCGAACTTGACAAACATATCATGAACTATATCCTCAGCCATATTCACATCGCCAATGAGCACGAAAGCTAACTTAAGCAGCCCGACTTTGTACTTGTCATAGATCCGCCGTAAGGCCTCGCTATGGCCTTGCTTAAACCTGAAAATAAGCAGCTTATCTTCTACCATCGTGCACGATTGTATAAAAATATGCTCATTCTTCACCCTATTACACACCCAAACGGTGCATTTGGGTATATAAAATATTCGACTTACGGATTTGATGCTCAGTACTCGATGAGATTGGCGTATTAAGCATCGAGGTTTTCTCTTGCAGAAATCGGCTTAAATGTTATTTTAAGTCAAGGCATATCCCATGTTTTAGTCGCAGCGATTTGCGCCGTTAGTAGTAGAGGCATAATATAGAAAAGAGCTATGATACAATGCAAACAAATAATAGGTTTAAGAGCTATTATGAAAAGATAAAAGGCTGATGTTTTCTAATAGAGGTCATGACTTTGATTACAAAAAATACAGTATTCATTTTAGGGGCCGGTGCAAGTGTCCCATATGGATATCCTACCGGATTTAATCTAAGTCAGGAGATCAAGATTTCTTTACAAAATGTTAATACCGGAATACCAGAGATACGGGAAGATCTTCTTCCTTTGTTTAATGAATTGGGATATGGCACCAAGGAACTTATGGAGTTCTATGAATGTTTTTTGAATGCTGCTACATATTCAGTAGATAAGTTTCTTGAAAATCGCCCGGATTTTGAAGTGCTCGGCAAGTTACTAATAGCATATTTTTTGAAACGCAAAGAAAATTCACATCAACTTTTCATCGGATTACGAGAAAGTAACTGGTATGCGGAGTTGTTCAATCGACTTGATGTCATCATATATAATATAAAAAATTACAAGATTTCTTTTATAACTTTCAACTACGATCGTTCATTAGAATTCTTTTTACACTCTTTTCTTAAAAATCGTACTACGAGAAACAGCAAAGACATTCTTGATGCATTATCATGCATTCCGATTGTACATGTATACGGCAGCCTTGGTAATCTACCTTGGGAACAGGATAATGGAATTGATTATGATTATAAGGTTAATCCCAGTCAAATTAAAAGAATGGCAGAGGGTATCGACATAATGAGTGGTGAGAAGGATTCAGTTCAATTAAAAAGAGCGCAAAAACTTCTTTTAAATTCTCATTATATTTACTTCATAGGCTTTGGATATGATAAGACTAATCTAAGGAGATTAAAGATTCATGATTTAACGAATGTAACAGAGGTTATAAAAGGAACATCTATAGGAATTGATCAATCCCGTCAACGAGAAATCTATGATTTTCTCCACATTGGTTCTTATCCCGTTTTTATTGCAGACAATCAAACAGAAATCATGGAGTTTCTTGAAAACTTTGTTATCTTCCAATGAGAATGTGATCCATTAAAACCATTCTAGCAAGACAAGAAAAGATGTGACAAAAAGGCATTAATATATTTTGAATGAACAGAGAAGGGAGTTGTGAAACATGAAAAACATAATTAGATTTCAAAAACTTATACTGTTTCTTGTATCTATGTTTTTCATATCTATATTTGTGGTGACGAGAATTTCCGCCCACGAATATGCTATTGGTGCGGACCTATCATTCCTTAAGCAGGCAGAGGAGCGAGGCACTGTATTTAAGGACTGTAACCTTGTCCTGAGCGGAGCCGAAGGAGAGGCAAAGCCCGGCCTTGAAATCTTCAAGGACCACGGCTACAACTGGATCCGGCTGCGTCTATTTCATACACCAACCTACCTGCCTAACAATCTTGAGTACACAATCGCCCTTGCCCAGGAGGCCAAGAATCTTGGCTTCAAGTTCTTGTTGAACTATCATTACTCAGACACATGGGCTGATCCCGGCAAACAATACATGCCTGCGGCTTGGAAGGGCAAGTCGCACGATGAGCTGGTGCAAGCGGTGTTCGAGTACACAAGGGACACGATTATAGCCTTTCGCGATGCCAACGTCATGCCGGACATGGTTCAAATCGGCAATGAAGTTATCAACGGTATGCTCTGGCCGGACGGCAGGCTGCCGAATAATTGGGACAACTTTGCAGAGCTGCTGGAGGCCGGAATTAACGGCGTTAGCGCAGGCTGTAGCAGAGCCCCACGACCCCTGATCATGGTCCATATCGACCGCGGTGGGGACAAAGAAAGAACCAAGGCATTCTTCGATAAGTGGCATTCATATAGCGTTGACTACGATATCATTGGCCAATCCTACTATCCGTGGTGGCACGGCTCTCTACTCGACCTTAGAGAAAATCTTATTTTCATGGCCAATGAGTATCAAAAGGACATCATCTTGGTGGAGGTGGCCTACAACTGGAGACCCGCCGAATACAGAAACAAGCTGGCACCATTCCCGGAGACGCCCGATGGACAAAGGGACTTCCTGGACGAGGTGCATCGAATGGTTCTAAGCACGCCGCAAAATCGGGGCAAGGGCATCTTCTGGTGGGAGCCGGCGGTCACCGGCGGTCTTCGCGGCAGAGGCATGTTCGATGATGATGGCAATGCACTGCCCGTCATTACGGTGTTTGATAGATTCACAAGACACTGACTCTAAAATCTAATGTAGGCTATGCCGTGCGTACCTGACCACTAAGAAGTTCGTAGTATGTCAGCGACAGTGCCGTGCAGCATTAGCGGTAACGGTACAGCTTGATACGCTGTATGCCGAAACTGTCGGCTGGTATCCTAAGATGTCTTCCCTGATGGCTCTGGTCGCCGTTCATCCACCGACCGGGTAACCAGCGGCCATCTACATACTTGCCTTCCTGGATGCCGGCGATTCCTGCAATCGAATCTGGCGATGAGTTCGGAGTAAAGGTGACGATAATGCCGGTGCCGGCGATTACATACTCGTCGGGTCCCACGGTGATGAGTATGCCTCCTACACGCGGCCACTGCTTTGATTCACGTCTTCCGCTCGACCACACCCAAGTGTAGTCATGGCAAACATTCAGCATAAAATTGCCCAATTGTATCTGCTGAGTCTGGTTGTCTTTATCTAATAGCGTCCCGGCCATTGTATCTTTGCCCTGGTTTTCCAGAATCAGAGGCGCCAATTGCGAAAGGACCTCGTAGCTCTTGGTGAGGGGGTTGTTCTCGGGGTCCCTAATCGATTCGATTGAGAAGGGACAAAAGCCGATGGCATCGTGTTGTCCTATGGCGTAAAGGACATTGACTGCACTTTCCTCTGCTCTGCTTGCTTCGGGTATGAATAGAGGATTGCCGGAGCGGTGGTACTTTCGGCACCACTCAGCAAAGTTCGCAAAGTAGATATCCGGCGATAGAAAATCAATCAGCGGTGCACCGGCCCGCCAGACGTCCATCAGGTGAGGCAGCGGACCGGCACTTGGATATTGGCCGGGCTTATAGTTCGGGCGGATAAGGGCAGCGTTCACGAACATCGGCAACGGGTACTCAGCTTTGCCCAACTCCACAATCCAGTTGACATAGCGAGCATAGTGCCACGCCATAAAGATTTCATCCGTTCCTAAGCCTTTGCCGAATATCTCTTGCCATGTCCCTGACGTCTTTAGCCCCGCTTCTTTCCATACCTTGCTGAATTCGGGTATCAGCGTATCTTTGTTATGCAAGAGGTAATCCATCAGCTCTTTCGGCACCGGCTTATTAAAGAGGTTGTTCGCCATGATGCTGTGGTCCCGCGCATCTGGTATCATCCCTATTTCGTTCTCTACCTGGATCATAATAATTGTATGCTCTTGGCCGTCCACCTCACGAATATGTCGCATCAGAGCAGTAAATGCACGGGCATCAGCGTTACGATTCTCAGAGCTAAATGCTGAGAGGATTTCCATACCTTTGCCGTCCTTATCCTGGGCACGGCCAAACCGCTCCTGGTTCGTCTTGACCCAGACAGGTGCGTAGCAGGACATACTGTTCTTCCAGCTTGCAAACCACAGTAAAACCAGGCGAAGATTGTAGTGCCTGGCATCCTGTATCAGGCCGTCAACTAAAGTGAAGTTAAACTTTCCCTCCTCCGGCTCAATCAGGTCCCAGTAAACGGGGGCCAGGACAGTATTGAGATTCAGTTTGACAAGTTTAGGCCAGAGTGGCTTCATATATTCGAGACTGGAGGTGCTGGAGTTGCCAAGCTCTCCACCTAAGATAAGGAATGGTTTGTCGTCCACGATGAGCTGGGTGGCGCCTCCCTGCTTGCGAAGATGGGCAATAGAATTGCTCTGTTCAGCACCCTCGGACGAAACTACACACATAGCTGCCGAGATACATATAATGCACACCGTGAGTGCATATCGTTTTAACAATCCTTCGACTTCGCTCAGGATGGTGAGCCTGTCGGACCATTTTGCCGATAAAATTCTGTTCATAGCTGATTACCTCATTACTTTAGGTTACAGTCTTTCGGACATCACAAATAGTTTTTAGATAAACGGAGCAATATTGCGAGAGTCACCTATGCTAAGCGATTATAACTCTGATAAGCACTTTGCCAAACGTTTTTGTACAGGAATTAATTACTGTTTAAAGACAAGCTGTGTCTTTTGAGCGCGGGTCGTTTATTTCTGACGGCCCGTTGCTAAGGATGCCATCGATAGCCGTATTTCTGAAATCGGCCATTGGGTCGTAGAATTTTTTGCTCAGGTCAACGGTATTGACCATCAAGCCTGGCCGATTCGCTCTGAGCTGGCGGACTATTGTGCCGTCAGGCTGAATGAAACACGATGGATAAGGGCTGTAGTAACCGCTCGCGTTTGACATGCTTACCCAGAAGTGATTCGTCGCAGCGTGACACTGCATCGTCTGCCGCATAATGTGCGTATGCACGCTTGGCCCCTTCTGGCGAGCGTTGTAGAAGGACTGGAAGATGCAGCTCACTTTTTGTTTGTAAAGCTCTCGGTAAATTTCTGGAAACCGCAAATCAAAACATATAAGCAGCGAGCACTTAACTTTACTGATGGTGAAATACACAAAGTGGTCTCCCGGCGTCAGCCGGCGCAGGTCGCCCTTCGTACAGAATCTTTTGTCGTAGCGGTCAACGATTCTGCCTTTGGGGCTTATTAAATACAGGCTGTTATGCGGCCTGTTCGGTTCGGTCAAACGGTGCGTGCTGCCAAGCACAACCCACAGGCTGAGCTTGCCCGCAAGTGACATGATTTTTTGGGTTTCTTCTCTGAGCAGGTCCCAATTGAAGCCTGCAAAGGAAGGATAATCTGTCCCTACATAGCCGCTTAGAGCACACTCAGAAAAATGGACAATATCAGCCCCAGCCCTTCTTGCCTTGTGCAGAAAATCACAGATTTGCCGAGCGTTCCGCAGGATGTCCCTTCCCACGGCAAACTGACAGGTAGCAACTCTCAGAGCGTCGGCAGCCATCATTACTCCTATGACAATCCCAAGGTCTCTTCAAGGTCGAAGACGATGTTCATATTTTGAATTGCCTGGCCACAGGCACGATGTACCAAGCTATCGATAGCTGATAAAGCTATAATTCTGCTGTGCGTCTTTTTGCTTGTTTGTCCTTGTATTAATTCTGGGTTAGGAAATTGAATCATTATCCATAAGAGTCCCAATAATAACGATCTACGAATTCATCAAGCTTTTCTTTTATCATCCTAAGCTTAGTTTTCTGTTCTTGACTTAGAATTACACCGTTTGTGATATTGATAGGAAATTTTGCCAGCAAGAAGTATATGTGTTCTTTAATCTCGGGATAATTATAATCTGCAAACACAAGATCCCAACCTGTTTTTCCATCGGCACCTCCGATTCCACATTGAATTTCTTTCAAGCCACCGGTACCCTCTATGAATTCGCCTCGACCAAGTATCAAATCGAAGTAAAGCCGGTCTCGTACAGACTCGGATATTTTGCCGGAATTCTTGTTAAAAGTGTTTGTTTCGATGAATATGTATTTAAATTCATATATACGCTTTTTCATTTTATCACCGCCCACGAATGCAAAAATCTGGAACTAAGCGGGTTCTTTCATTATTTCCAACGCAGTGTTTTCATCCGTGCAAATTACATTAATGTATCTACCAAGAATGGCAGCCCGGACCGCTGGTGTTTTATTAACTGGTCTCCCACGGCGGGAATTACGCGCGACCAGCAAGACGACACTCCCGCTGTCGACAAGCTCCTTCATAGTTTCCAAACGTATCGCACTATACACACTGTAGTTTACTCCATCCTTTGTAAGAGATAGTTCCTTGCCGTCCTTGTCCACAGGTGAGTATGCGACATCCCCTACAGCTTCCTTTGGTACTTTGATTCCTTCTTTCTCCATGATCTGTGTAAATATACTGTCTTCTGGCGAGCCAATACCCGTGATGATTATGTCGATCTTGGAGCTGGTTCCCTTACTATCTAATCTTTTTGGGTCGGTTATTTTCAGTAATTCCTGATCTATCGGACTGACCTCTTTTCTGCTCTCAGAGGGGTCTTGGATTACTAAGGAAGAATTAGTGATACCCATTGGTTCGATGTTATTCCCATTCCTTTCTGGCAGCCTTTGCCTCAGAAGCATGGCGAGACGAAACACGGAGATATTGGCATCTGCCTGCAACTCCCATCCCTTGACCGGGTTCGCGTTGAGGGCGACTACGTTTATGGTCTTATTCCTGACGTTTTCCACTTCTTTTTGACCTATAACCTCTTCCCAAACACTGCTCGTGACAAGCGCTTCGACTAACGAAGCTGTGGACGAGCCACTTACGACGCCGATGGTAATGTTTTCAATTCTGTCATTCAAGAGTAAGCGCCTGAGATAAATCAAGAACGTTTCCGCTGCCTTCAATGAGAACGTTCTATCGTCTGGCTTGCCCTTCAGGATATATGGTTCCAATTTAGAGGAAAGACCGACCCATTGGCGAAATTTATTACATAATAGCTGATCTATAGGAGAACGAATAATAATATAGTTTCGTTTGTAGGCCTCCTTCAAAATCTCTAAGAATCTGTTTGGTCCACTTAAATCAGCTTCTTTAGCAGCCTCTCTTGTGTTCACTTCACCGGCGAAATAACGTTCCAAAGCCTTCAGAAAACTTTCGGTAATTTCGTGCTCAGGCATATCTTCCCCACCTTTCCTGCAAACGTAGTTTTTCAACGTTCGTTATAGGACTAAAATCTATCTTGAATAGAATAGCACAAAATGTGATACAAAGCAACAATTTTTTATTAACATTTGTAGCTTTTTCGCAATATTTCTTTATGTATTTTCATATACAAATCTATTCATATCGCAAATCATACAAACTCAGAATAGAATACACTCTTTATGAAATCTGTGTATTGGTCTTGATGTCATAGTTGTTGGCAAAAATAAGTACAGAACTTAATGATCTATCTGGTATTGGATCAATTTTTGTTCCAAAAATTCTTTTGTATTTTGACTTGACATCTATACTATTTTATAGTACAGTATAGTAAGGTTGTTGTTTGTGTTGGTGAAGAATTAGTAATTGGCAGGTTAATTATGCCTACAACGAATCAAAATCAATATTTCAAGGGGATTCGGGGCGGACTTCTGGAGGTAATCGACTCACTCGAGAAAGGTAAGAAACTGACATGCCGTGAAGTTTCTGTACCAGAACCTCCTCATAAAATGACCAGCAAAGAAATAGCCAACTTACGGGAAAAGAAGCTAAATGTAAGCCAGCATATTTTTGCCCTCCTTTTAAACGTCTCTCCAAAAACTGTCCAGGCCTGGGAGCAAAATGTCAATACGCCTAGTGGACCAGCTCTGCGATTATTATGGTTAATAAGAAATAGGCCAGATATTATCAAATTCATGCTCGCATAGAATTACCACACCTTGCAAGCTAAGTAAGCACAGTTGCACAACTTCAAACGCTTTTCATAACAACCCGGATACCTCCTCCAGGCCGAAAACAATGTTCATATTTTGAATCGCCTGGCCGGACGCGCCCTTTACAAGGTTATCAATCGCCGAGAAACTTACAATTCTACCTTTAACATAAGTCGCGAAGAGATGGCAGTAGTTCGTCCCAGATACGTCCTTAACTCCAGGAGCGTCCTTGCGTATCTGCACAAAAGGCTCATCTGCGTAAAAATCCTCGTAGAGCTTGGCCAGTTGCTTGCTATCTATTTTACCTCTGGGCTGACAATACACCGTCGATAGAATCCCCCTGTCGAAAGGCCCTGCGTGCGGCTGAAATAATATCTGGACATCGGCGCCGGCAATTTGGCTGGCGACCTGCTCCATCTCCGGCATGTGACGGTGCGAGCCGACGCCGTAAGCAAAGAGATTTTCATTCATATTGGGAAAATGAAACTTGCTCGAAGGATTCTTTCCTGCCCCCGATATGCCGGTTATTGCATTGACGATAATCGAGTCTGTCTCAATAAGCCCTTTTTTAAGCAGTGGTGCAATAGCCAACAAAGCACCGGTAGGATAACAGCCAGGATTAGCCACAAGTTCAGCACCCTTTATCCGGTCACGAAATAACTCAGGCAGGCCGAATACAGCCCGTGCGAGATTGGCAGTATCCGTGTGCTTGACCTGATAGAACTTTTCGTAAACCGCTATATCTTTCAGCCGATAGTCCGCGCTGAAATCGATAACCTTCAGTCTCGCTTCTAAAAGCTTCGGTACAAATCCCATAGAGACTTTGTGCGGCAGACAGCAAAGGGCAACATCAGCCAAGCCTGCGAGCTTATCCAAATCCAACGGCTCGATTTGCAGGGCGCATCGGCCCTTAAATTGCGGAAAGACATCCGCCGCTGCTCCACACTCCTGCGGTAATGCACTTAGATAGACCAGCTTTGCTTCGCTATGCCGAAGTAGAATTTCTATCGACTCTGCTCCTGTGTAACCACTTGCACCTATTATCGCAACCTTTACCATACAAGGTCCCTTAACAAAAAAAGCCGCCAAGATTTTCTCTCAGCGGCTATTGTAACCACCCGATAGTGAATCTGCAATCATCGCTTCGAGAACTGGAACCTCTTTCTCGCGCCAGCTTGGCCGGGCTTTTTCCTCTCGACCATCCTGGGGTCACGAGTGAGATATCCGCCGTCCCGCAATGACTGTGTGAAGCTGTCGTTATAGTTTTTTAGTGCCCTGGCAATTCCCAGCCTGGTGGCACCGGATTGGCCGGTGATTCCACCGCCCCGTACATTCACAAATACGTCGAAACTCTTTTCAGCCTTGATTGCTTGAAGAGGAGCAATAACCACCTGTTGGTCCTGTTCAAGTGTGAAATAAGCGGTTAGCTCTTTCTTGTTTATTAACAATTTACCATCGCCGGGTTTTATTCTAACTCGTGCCACAGCGCTTTTTCTTCTGCCGGTTCCCCACCAGTAACCACCTTTCGGCTCGCTGGCCGGTCCCGGAGCTGGTTTAGGCTGACTCTCAGTACCTCGACGCGGTTTATTAATATCCGGCTTACTCGTTTTATCTGCCATAATTGTTTTTTCCTAAAACAATTCCATTCGACAAGTTCAGGACAAGTCTATCTTTTCCGGTTTTTGAGCATGGTGGTTATGTTCCGGCCCGCGATAAACCTTCAATTTTTTCAGCATTTTTTTGCCGAGTTTGTTTTTCGGTAACATTCGTCTGACAGCCAATTCAATCACCTTTTCCGGTTTCTTTGTCATCATATCGGTGAAACTAACGTATTTATGTCCGCCGGGATGATGCGTGTAATAATCGTACTGCTTCTGCTGAGCTTTTTTGCCGGTAATCCTTACTTTCTCGGCATTGACTACAATAACGTGATCGCCTGTATCAACATGCGGCGTATATTCTGGCTTATTCTTGCCCATAAGTATCGGCGCAATCTTGGCAGCCATTCTGCCCAAAGTGGCCCCCTCAGCATCCACCAACAGCCACTTTTGCTGCGTTTCGCCTTTTTTTGCCATAAAGGTCTTCATAGACAAACATTCCTTAGTTACTGAAAGATTTAAATATTAGCGAAATTTCCAGTTCTGTCAAACTTTTTTTAGGAGTGAGATTAAACAAAACGCGTAGGGTGAGCTTTAGCCCACCAATAAGGTAATGGTGGGGCATCCATTCTCCCCCCTAATGGGTGCGAAGGATGAAAGCCCCACCCTACCATCTTTCATTTTTTCTCAAATTCACCGCAACAGGAGTCGATGCCGACTTTCGGCCATTGGGTGGTTTGCCCAGAGGTCTCTGCCTTCTACTTGCATTTTGGGGCGAGGGCTTGGCCGGGGTGCATATTTGTGGCATTCACCGGCGTTTTCACCTTCGTTTTTACCTACAAAATATTTGCATTCTCCGCATTTTTCATCCGGATTCATATATTACCTCATCTGATTCAGAGCTTGTAATGCTCTATAATATAAGATAAATTCCGGCGTAGATTGATAGGTTAATGTACATCGTTTGAACTGGTAGAAACCAGACTGCCGGTTAGATCATAAATTCTAAAGTTGCCGCTTACCTGTAGCAGGGCCATCATATAAAGCATACCGTCATAATACCGCCACTTACCAATCGGAATTGGCAAATTCCATAACTCCTGAACAAAATCAATTCTGTTTTTGTTTGTTGAAGCAAGGCAGGCGACTGCATTCATAGATATTAAACCTGCACTACGGTCGTTTGATAACTTTGTCCCGTCCAGAGCATATTGATTAACGTATTTATTTATCCCTTCGGCATGGAAGAAATCAAGCAGCCTATTGCTTTGAGCTACTGCCCAGCTATCTTTGGCAAACCAGGCATAATCAACAGCAATATTCATTGCAACACGCCAGGCATCAAAACGGAAGGCATTATGTCCTCGATTGCAGGGGTCTGCAGGTGTTCCATCAAACCAGGCATAATCAGGTATTAAACCCGTTTTGGGATGAGCAGCCTTTTTTAAGAATTGACGGCTTGTAGAGGCGGCGCTAAACCAGAATTGATTATCTTTATCAGCCCAACGTCCCCAAAGCTCATAGAAATGAGGCAGGTGATAAGAAGGGTCGGTATAATCGGCAGCGCTGCCTATGGGAACAAAAACAATCTGCTTTTCTTTCTTATTAAACATGCCTGTCAATTTCCTGTTATTTTCATCGTAAACCGGCTCTTTATTAAGCATTGTATCTAAGAGAGCTTGTGCCTCAGCTTTATAGTTGTAAATTCCTGTCCCGTTGTCCCATCTTGCAGAGGCAAACAACAGGGACATTACAAACCATTCTTCGCCGTCCGAGGCAGGGTTAGGGTCAAGGATAGTGCCATCAGTCTTGAGATGCCAGGGGAAGTAATTTTTTCGCGGCCCACTTTTGTGCTGCATATATGTTTTTGCCCACTTCCAAAGCGCATCGAACTCGGCCTTTTTATCTAACTGCACGGCTATCATCATGCCGTATGACATGCCCTCGGAACGCACGTCGTTGCTGCCGATGTCTTTGATATAGGCCATATTAGGCTCAACCGGGTAGTACACCCGTTGCGTATCATTGTCCCCGTAGAACAATTGATTCCAGGCATTGTCTGTTTTGGTTTGTATCTCTGATTGCGTTTTGCCCAATAACTCAACAAAAAGATTTTGATATACTCCTGAATAATATGCTCCTTTTGGTTTTGAAGTTCGAATAGAGTCATTAGGCTCTGATGAGGATGCTCTGTTAGCATGTATGAAAATAGTTAAAACAATCAGTAGAATAAGAATGTCTAAACTTTTCATTTGTATTGTCCTTTAAGCCGTTTTCTATTCAAATTTAAACCAATCGAAATCAGCATATCCTTTACTGTCCTTGATATTGGGGTTCACATTAAATAACCCAACTTTAGCACCTATCCACGTTCCCTTGGCTGCGGTGAATTTATCGCCGAGGTTTTGATAATTTTGGCCGTCTAAGCTATAGGAAAAGGTACATATTGCCTGATTATTCACATGAACTTTTAAATAACAGACATTCTGCTGAATGTCAATCGACTCGATTAGTTGTGTCTTGTCATATCCCTGAAAATAAGTGCCGTTGTACATCCCCAATTGCAAACCATCATTAGTTTTAGCCAATGCAATGAAAGCCCATTTCCTGCCCATGATTACCAGCCCGCTTTTTTCATTAGGCTGGTCAGGCTTAAAAGTGATTTTGGTTGTAACTGTAAAGGAAGGGGCGGGAAATTTTTGAAGCAGCAAATTGGAAACGAACCATAAATTGCCGTTTTGAGTCGGGTTTTGTACGGCATACAATCGCAGATGTCCCGGATTTTTTTTCAAAGAGAACCAGTCTTTTTGAGGATTGGCATGCCACTGCCATTGTAAACCTAATTTGTCCGTATTAAATTCGTCTGTTGTTTGAGGAACGGAAATTGGAACGGATTGGCCGACATCCGGTTTTTGCCATTCCAATACAGGTTCTCCGATACCATCATTATTGATATCAACGCCAATAAGGGGCCAGCCGTCTTTCCACTCTACAGGCTGTAAATGAACAATGCGTCCGTAAGCGCCTCTGTCCTGAAAATGTAAAAACCACCATTGCCCGGATTTTAATTGGACGATTCCGCCTTGATGTGGGCCGTTGATATTGGTGCTTGCCTGATGAAGGACGATTTTGTCTTCGTATGGCCCATAAATATTTTTGGACCGCAGTACCGTTTGCCATCCTCTGGGAACTCCTCCGGCTGGTGCAAAAATGTAGTAATATCCGTCCTTTTTCAAAAATTTCGGGCCCTCAATTGTGGGCTGCTTTTTCTCATCTTGAAATATAATGGTACCGTTATCCAATATTTTTTTGCCGTCTTTGCTCATCCGATGCAGATAAAGAATGTCCGCTCGCAATTTACTTCTAACCAGATACGCATTACCATCGTCATCCCATATAGGACATGGATCTTCCCACAATTCAACATCTACAACATGGTACAGCTTCCATGCGCCGGCAGGGTCTTTCGCACTTGCCATAAATAGTCCTTCGTGAGGCGTACAAAAATAGACATAAAATAAACCATTGTGAAAGCGTATTGATGGCGCCCATGAACCTTGTCCGTGAGCGGGTTTGTCATATTTTTCAAATGGTAATCGCTTATAAACGTGCCCGATGATTTTCCAGTTCACCAAATCTTTGGAGTGTAGTACAGGTACGCCGGGCATGCAATTAAAGCTGGATGCGACCATATAAAAATCGTCGTTCACGCGGATCACGTCAGGGTCGGAATAATCCGCAAACAGAGCTGGATTTTTATATTTGCCGTTTCCCAAATCCGCTGTCCAATTCTCAGCCCAAAGTTTTCCCCCGGATAAAAACAAAATTATGTAACTGCAAATTATTAATCTCATAAAAAGACCTCTACAATTCGTTTTAATTTCCCTCGTCGCAAGCGACGGGGCTAAGCGTTGTTGATTGTTTGTGATTTTGTATGTATGTAATTTTTCTGTATAGGTCCTGCTGAGTAAAGCAAAATCTTTTATCAAAACCCTTTGTCCATATTTTCCCTGTCAGGCCGTAACATCGCAATTCACGCGTAGCGGCACTTTTATACATGCTTACGATACGTTCTATTGATTTATCGCAGGGCCTTGCCGCTAAGTGAATATGATTGGTGCAAACCGCCAACGCTTCGGTTTTATGACCGATGCGTTCGGCCTCGTTCAGTATTGCCGCTTCTACGATTGACTTTTCTTGTTTTGTGAATTTTACTGTTGGACCTTTCTGCAGTTTCCTGCATAGTTCAAGGATTGTTTCATCGCCCTGAAGGATTTCTCCATCTCTTACAAAACCACGTTTATCACCCTGCAACCAACTGCCGTAAGTTGTCCAGGTTAGCATATATCCAATTAGCTTCGCCATATTTGAATAATAGTATAAACCATTCCGTTTAGCCCCGCCGCTCGCGGCAGGGGATTAATTAATCGCCATTCGTGTTCAGTATTATCGTCACCATGTTTAGCCCTGCCGCTTGCGGCTGGGGTTTAATTCTTTAATATTCCGGCCATGTTCAGGGCTAAGTTCTTGACTGTTTCCATGCCCCACGAATCATCTTTTGCCTCTCCTGCGATTGTTGCGCCTAAATGTGAATAGCTGGGACCATCGCCTATTACCTGCATATTCAACTGAAGCAAGAACGTGTGGATATTTTGAAGAGTAATCTCCTGGCCGCCATTTCTCGAATACGCACACGCTATCGCTCCGCCGATCTTGCCGCTCATCGGCAGCGGCTCACCATAACTGGGACGCATCGCTACACATCTATCCATCATTGTTTTCAACTGGCCCGAAACCATGCCGAAATAAACCGGCGAGCCTATAAGTAGCCCGTGACACCATTTCATGGCATCTAATATTTGCGGCATATCATCTTCCTGATAGCATGAATGAGTTTTCTCACATTTAAAGCAGCCTACACACGGTTTAATATTTTTCCCTGACAGGGAAATGTGTTTAGTCCTGAAGCCCTTTTGTTCTAATATATTTAGAGCATATCGAACTACGTATGCAGTATTACCTTCCGCATGAGGGCTTGCCGAGATGCCTAAGATATTCATTGTACTTTCCAATTCTAATTTACCCCGTTAGAATACTCCGTGTGAGTCCCGTTAGAAGGACGAAGGGTTTCTAACGGGGTTTCCTTGAAGGCGACTATTTTTTAGCCGCATCGGCTGGTTTGACTGCCGGCGCTTTTAGATACCTTTGGGCGAGCGTAAGGAACGTTGGCCAGTTCGGGCCGGGAGTGTGCCCGCCGCTATGCTGTCGGAAGGCCACTTCACCGTCTATCAGTGGAGTTCCTATCGGTGGGAACTTGGTGGTCCCCATGTCTTTCTTTCCCAGGAGCTTGTACACAGGCCCGGCGCCGGCCGCTGCCAGGAACATGCCTTTGGCGTCCACCCATCCATCTCCATTGGTTGCGCCGGCGCTGATGAACACAGGACGTGGGGCGCATAAAGCGACCAGTTCGTGAGAATCAACGGGTAAATCGTTCCAGTTCAATGGGCCGGCATACTTGATAAAGTTACCGGCCATCCAGTGGTACTCGCCCGTCCCGGCGACGTTTTCCACTATCTCACCCCAATTGCGGCGATGAAGCTTAGCGCCGCCTTCGCCGGAGGAGCTAACAAAAGCTATAGCAAAACGCCGGTCATACGCCATTGCGACAATCGTTGCCTTGCCATAGCGTGAGTGACCCTCAAGGCCGACTTGCTTAGCGTCCACGGATTTGTCGGTCTGGAAATAATCCAGAGCGCGGCTGGCGCCCCAGGCCCAGGCCCGCAACGCACCCCAATCATCCGGTCTGCGAGGCTGACCCATATTGCACAAACCGATGATACCTCGCGTCAGACCTGCGCCGTTGTCGGCCTGAATGCTGTTGGGGATGATGATGGCATAGCCCCAGCCCTTGGCGAGAACTTGTTGTTGCCAACTGGGCCCGCCGCCACGTCTGGTTCTACCAAAGCGGTCGCCAAAACCGAATTCCATTATGACCGGCACCGGACCGGTTGCATTGGCCGGGGTGGTCAGCGTCAACATGATATCAACGGTAATATGCCGGTACGAAGGATTGCCAGCGTGGCCCACGAGCTGTTTCGTGATGACCGGCACATCGCCGTTCGTCTCACGAATCGTTCTGGTGACTTCCCAATTCACTTTAGGTGTGTCCCTGGGGACTCGGCCGTAGATTTCCCTGTCGAAGTCCTCCACGATTTCCGGTCGCCGCTGATTCCACCACATTTCTGCTGTCGTGACCTTCTGCCCGTTCTTCAATACCAGCGGGTCAGGCAGGTCCGGATAGGGATTGGCCTTGGACTCGTCGTAATTGGCGTAATTTGACGCCTTAGGATTCATGCCATTTCTCCCCGGCCTCAGCGATGTTATTTGCAGGAGCTCCATCATCCTCTTGTGATCCTGCTGAGCGGTTAGCTGCACCGGCGGAGGCAGACTATTTGCATCCGACTTTGTGACCTCCTGTGCTTGAATATTAAATGCGATTAATATGTTGATGAGGAGAAAATAAAAAATCTTTTTCATGGTACACCTTCTTTTGTAAGTACTATTCATCAGTTCTAAAAGATGACGCTGGTAAACCTTCCTTATTATATAAATTTGCACCTTCCGGATTATCAGCCCACGCATACCGCACAGCTACAGGATTGGTCACCTTGTCGCTCCAAGCCACTATTTTATTACCCTCTATTTTTGCCTTTGCCCAGACAAATTTTTTATCAGCACCTACAATAGCAAAATACTTCAGCTCGCTGCCTCCTTGAACGACCAATCCACCGCCAATATGTGTAAATGTGAGGATGATTTTGTTTCCTTCAATTTTCATGGACTGATAGATTGGACCTGAATAAACTACTTTTTCATCGCCATAGGCCAGCTTTCGAGCTGCGAGTGCAAGCCGTTTGCCTACATCTTCTTTATTTAAGGGATGAATGTCATTCCATTCGCCGAGATCGATGGCGACAGCCATTGCCGTATTAGCAGCAGCGAGTGTTTTAAGCTGTGCCTCTCTCAGCTCGGCCCAGTTGCTTTCGCAAGGCTGGTCTTTGACCTCCATAAAATTGGCCAGTTGTACATACAAGAAGGGAAAATCTGGCTCGTTCCATTTTTGCCTCCAGTCAGCTATCATCGCAGTAAGCAGTTTCTGATATTCAAACGGTTTTGCTGTATTGGATTCACCCTGATACCAAATTGCTCCTTTAATTTTATAATTTAACAGCGGGGCAATCATCGCGTTATATAAACCTAACGGCTGCCACTCAATAAAAGTTTTTGCCGGCAACGGCTCCATAGTTGCACCTAATTTGTATTGCCATTGTCCCTTTAAATCGATTGTTTGTCCTGCCGCTGTTAGCTGATACGGCTTATCCAGAACAAAACCGCCCCGGCCTAAGTTATTAATAACCCTTACTACAATGATATTTTTGCCTTCCTTCAGCAGGTTTGCAGGGACATCATATATTCTCGGAGGGTACTGGTATGAAACTGAGCCCACGATTTTGCCGTTCACATAAGTTGTATCGCCATCCACAACCCTGCCCAGCCAAAGCCTTGTGGATTTGACGGTCATAGAAGCCGGGACATCAAATTCTTTTCTGAACCAGACAACGCCGTTCACAAGCCCCAATTCATGGTCTGCCCAGTATCCGGGCACATTCATAGCTGGCCATTGCGAGGCATCGTAATTTGTATCAAACCACGGATGTTGATTCCTCCGCTGGCGGACCAAACCTTTGTCCTTTTGCTGTAAACGACTATACCACGAATCACTAACAGCTTTGTCTCTGTTAGCGATTTGATTAAGGTAGGTACTGTCCTTAAATTTTTCCGCTGTTGCGAGGTATTCAGGAAAGTCCTTTAAGGCATCTTCGCTCATCCAAGCTTGTACGGGCGATCCGCCCAAACTTGCTTTTATCAAGCCGATGGGGACATGGTATTTCTCGAACAATTCTTTTGCGAAAAAGTAGCCTATGGCAGTGAAATTGAGGACAGTTTGGGTATTTGCCGATTTCCATGTACCCGATTTCAAGTCTTCCTGCTGCGTTTTGAAATCATACCCGTCAGGGACAATAAATTGCCTTATAGAAGGGTTCTCTGAACGAGCAATCACGTCTTGATAGCGGTATTTTACTCTGTCCATCGGCAATACCATATTCGATTGTCCCGAACAAATCCATACATCGCCTATAAGGATATTTTTTAGAGTTATGTGATTGGTGGCATTAATTTCCATGTCGTATGGGCCGCCTGCTGTTAAGGCTGAAAGCGATACTGCCCATTTACCGTCTGTACCGGCTACGGCATTATATGTTTTGTCGTTAAAGTTTATTGTCACCTTCTCGCCTGCGGAAGCCCAGCCCCAAATCTTGACATCGGCATCTCTTTGTAACACCATACCGTCGCTTATCAGCAGCGGAAGCCTGACCTGGCAAAACGCTGCCTGAGAAATCATCAATACATAACAGCATAATGTTGAAACAAGTATTTTTACTTTCAACTTCATAATGGTATCCCTTCATTTTAAGACACAGACTAAATCAGAGTTATCCTGGCTTTTAGAACATTAGATTCAGCCGGAGCAATCTTCTGTTCCGGCTGTCTGCCTCCAACTGAAATTTCAAATTGGCCTGGAAGAATTTCTCTCTCATTTTTATCATTAATAATAGAAAATGCATCTGAGGGAATTGAAAATTCGACGGTTTTAACTTCGCCGGGCAGTAAGTGAATCCTTTTGAATCCTTTAAGTGAGCGAATAGGAACGGCAACAGACGCATTTAGATTGGACAAATAAAGCTGAATTACCTCATCGCCGGCTAATTCGCCTATGTTTTTTACGTTTACCGAAACATTAACGGCATCTCCCACTTTGAATTTTTTAGCGACTTTTAAATTGTCGTACTTGAATGAAGTGAAACTTAATCCGTAACCAAAAGGATACGGAGCTTCGCCTTTGAAATATCTATAGGTTTGCCCGCTCATTTTGTATTCTTCGAAGGGGGGTAAATCTTCAACAGATTTGTAGAAAGTCACCGGAAGACGGCCTGCGGGATTATAATCACCGAAAAGCACATCAGCAATGGCCTGACCTGCTGCCTGGCCGGGATACCAGGCTTCAATAATAGCCGGTATATTTTCTTTTTCCCAATTGATTGCCAAGGCGCTGCCGTTTAATAGCACCAATACCATTGGTTTACCTAATGCGTGAATCTCCTTTATCAGCTCTTGTTGCACTTCCGGCAAATCCAGCCGGGTCCTGTCACCACCCCTGAATCCTTCAATCTCAATATCCATTTGCTCTCCCTCCAATCTGGCAGAAAGCCCCATGCACATCACCACCACTTCAGACTGCCTTGCTATTTCAAGGGCCTGTTTCTTTAGGTACTGTTTGGGATTAGGTCTGGGCTTGGCCCAGACCAGTTGAACCTGGGCATCGGCATAAGATTCCCCCGCCTCAACCATTATGGAGTATTTCTTTCCGGCCTCCAGATAAATAGGGTCAGATCTCCTTAGTCGTGGGTCACCAAACTCGTCCCTGAAATGATAGGCGGTATGTGCCAGGACGGTTTCGTTTAAATAAAGTTTGACTTTACATGTAGTGATAATTCCCAACCGATATGTCCCGGACTGATCGGGCTTCAGCTCGCCGGTCCACCTTACGCCGAAATTGTCATCGTCCATATCCTCCCTCGGTGCTTTGTGATGCCAATTGACATCAAGATTCCTGTCAACCGAAGAAAATAAAACCGGGCCGCTTAATTCTTTATTGTTGTAATATTCAACTTTCAGCCCTTTTTCATTCTCTCCATGAAATAAAACCTCAGGCGGGACAACATCAAACATGCTCATACCCTCTGCCAGCTCACAGCCTTGTGCATACAGCACTTTAGAACCGGTGGGCAGTTTCTCTTTTATACCTCTTAACGGCGTGACCGGATCGGCCGGAACACCATTGTAATTGCCCAGAAGCATAAGCCATTGGTCCGAATTGGGCCCAATAACGGCTATGGTTTTGCTATCTTTATCCAAAGGCAATAAATTGTTCTCATTTTTCAATAAAACTATGGATTTGCGAGCAGCTTCGAGGGCTAAATCCCGGTGCTTTTTGCAATCCACGACGCTGTATGGGATTTGTGCATATTTCACAAGCTCCGGTGGGTCAAACATGCCTAACTTGAACCGGGCGGTAAAGAGCCTTCTAACTGCAATGTCAATTTCCTGCTCGGTGATTAAATTTTTATTAACGGCTTCCTTTAAATGTTGGTAAACAGTCGCGCACTCCAGGTCACAGCCGGATTTTACAGCCAGTGCTGCTGCCTCTTCAGGTGTTGGTACAATTTTATGGCCCTTATAAATATCCGTAATCGCGCCACAATCGGAGACAATGTATCCGTCAAAACCCCACTCGTCTCTTATGATCTTGTTCAACAGATGGTCACTCCCACAGCATGCCTGCCCATTGTACCTGTTATAAGCACACATTACCGAATAGGCTTTTCCTTCTTTAATCCCCATCTCGAATTGGGGCAGATAGGTTTGCCTGAAATCTCTTTCATCGGTTACTGCGTCAAAAGAATGTCGCTGCGGTTCAGGCCCGTTGTGAACGGCAAAATGTTTGACGGTTGCAATGGTCTTAAAATATTCCGGGTCGTCGCCTTGTAAACCCCTTATAAATTGCACGGCTAATCTGCCTGTTAAGAAGGGATCCTCTCCGTATGTTTCCTGTCCTCTTCCCCAACGGGGGTCCCGGAAGATATTTATATTAGGTGACCAAAAAGTGAGACCCTGGTAAATGAGTCTTTTACCTTTTCTCACAAAATCATGATGCTTGGCCCTGGCTTCATCGGATATAGCCGTTGAAACCCTGAGCATCAGGTCTTCATCCCAGGTGGCGCCCAAACCAATGGCTTGGGGAAACACGGTAGCTAATCCCGCACGGGCCACGCCGTGGAGACATTCATTCCACCAGTTGTATTCCGGTATGCCCAGCCGCTCTATGGCAGGAGTCGCATTCATCATTTGCCCTATCTTTTCATCGAGGGACATCCTACTAACCAAATCGTCAACACGCTGCTTGATGCTCAGCTCGGGATTTAGAAAAGGGAAATCTTTAGCTTCTTGTTGTGCAATGCAGGTGCTTACAAAAAGTACAATCATTAAGGTAAGTATTGATTTTGGCAGAACATTTTTGACACGATAACAGGTGAGCTTGTTAACTAACATTTCTGAGTCCTTATGTAATGATAGAATATAAAATAAACAGGAATAACGCACCTGATGTACCCAGAATAAATGTGCCCAGGCTATGCAATCTGTAACCGGTTTTAACATCCATGCCGGACAATTGAGTGACCACCCAAAATAAGCTGTCATTGGCATGTGAGAAAACAGCCGAACCGGCTCCAATAGCTATGACAACCATGGCTTTCTCAAGTTCGGTTGTAAAACCTAATGTACCCATCATAGGCATCATAATCGATGCTGCTGTAATTAACGCTACTGTTGATGAACCTTGTGCTGTTTTAATGGCCGCAGCCATTAGAAATGGCAGCCAGATACTTAAATTAATCTCAGACAATGTGTCACCGAGCTGTTCAGAAATTCCTGAATTCTGTAAAACTTTCCCAAAAATACCACCGGCCCCTGTAATTAATATGATAGTGGATGCGTCCATTAGGGCCTTTCCAATCCATCCGGATGTAGATAGCATATTGCGGTCCAGTTTTTTAGGCAGGAAAAACGCCAGAAACATTCCGATGAGCAGAGCTATAAAAGGCTCTCCTATGAATGATATGAGCTTAGCTGCACTGCTGTTTTCAGAATTACTCAATGAGCTTACAACTGACCTTAGCAGGATTAAAATAATAGGCACAAGAACAGGAAGAGAAGATTTGAATGCACCCGGCGCATCTTTCAAACGGGCATCTATTTCTGAATCCTTCATTTCCGGGTTCGGGTCGATATAGGTTTTGGAAGCGTATTTTGTTGCAAAGAGCACTCCTGCAATCAATGCGACCGCGCTTACGATTAATCCCAGGCCCAGCACCAATCCCAGGTCGGCATCAAGTATACCTGCCGCCGCAATGGGGCCTGGTGTAGGGGGGACAAGTGTGTGTGTGGCGGTAAGGCCTAAGCCCAACGCAATAGCAGACCCTGCCAAGGAAATACCCGCTTTTTTAGATAAGCTTTTATTAATAGGAGAAAGGAGTACGAACCCACTATCGGCAAAAACCGGTATGGAAACAAAATAACCGATAATCCCCATAGCCGTTGGAACACGATTCTTACCAATTATCTTGAGGACCTTTTCAGCCAAAGCATACGCACCTCCGGAATTTTCTAAAAAAGCCCCTATGATAACGCCCAAGACGATGATTAAGCCGATCTTTCCTAACGTGTCACCAAAGCCCTCATTAACCGAGCTTATAATTACATTTAAAGGCATACCCGTAAACAATCCATACATGAGGGCTACGAGAAGAAGTACAATGAAAGGGTGTATTTTAAGTTTAGATGTCAGGATAATAATTAAAATGACACTTATGAGAAGATAGATGACTGCCATATTAATAACGTTAAGTTTCCACTAAAAATAAACTTATCCGTTCACGGGACAAATGTGGCATTTTATGTCATTGCGAGGTCTGCCTTTGGCGGACCGTGGCAATCTCAATCGTTACATTTTAGATTGCTTCGTCGTAAAACTCCTCGCAATGACCCCAAAAACGCGACTTATACCCCGTGAACGGTTACATAAATTGTAACGATCCGTTACCAGCAATCCTTACTTACTTCCATTCAACAAATCGTTTACTGCATTTACCACAAATATATAACTGGAACCTGCACTGATAACATATTCATTCTCTGCCCATAAAAAGGGCCAGTCTTCTTTGTTTTCGGGAAAATCGGGTTTTAAGATGAGAACCCCCGGAACGATACCGCCGGCAATAAATGAGTAATCAGCCCGATTGTTTCCGTATGCCACTTTTTTCGAATGAGTTCCAACACCCGAAACGAATGAAATATTAGAACCAGGATGGCAGCCATAAATATAATTCAATCCTTTGTAGATATATTCGGGGTCGATAATTTCGGGAAAAGCCTTATGCAAAATATAATTCGTCATAGCAAAACCAATAACCCAGCCACCACCGGCCCAGCCGCGCGTAGAAATAGGGACACCAAAAGGATCTTGTTCATCCAACTTTTCGAGCTGCTCTTTATAAGAGCGAACCAGAATCTCTATTTTTTTAGAGTATGATTCATCCATATAGGGCATCGCACGTACCGCTAAAGCGGCATTAAAAGCGAATCCTCTTTCAATATCTGGCCACAGCTCGTTTATCCGTTTTGCATATTTAGCTTCTTTTGTGCATATCAGAAGTTCAACCGCTGCCTTGAGCTGCTCTTGTTGTAATTGGCCTCCGGCAGTATTGCCATGGCGAAATATATCCGGCTCATGACTGCGCTCTTCACCCCATACTTTTTTGGCAGTTGCCAAACATTCATCGGCCAGCTCGTCGTTGTAACCGCGTAAGGCTCGGCTGGCGGCTGCCAATGCGGCAATTGAACCATAATTCAATGGAGTTGACTTACCTGTAAATGCCCATCTGTCATCGAAAGTACCGCTTGCGAATCCATCAGATTCATGGCTGTCCAGGTCGGGATTGTAAATTAAGTTGTCGGTCTTGGTTATAGCATCACCAAGATGAGTGTATTGTGAAAGATGGGCCGCGATAATACCGTTAATAGCATGGCCAACAGCCCTATGTTGGGCGATCAGCGCCAGTGTACCATGTTCTATCTGCTGAAGCAAGTCGGGTATGCCATCGGGATGGTGGATGTCCACATAGCGAGTTTTCTGATCAATGGTCGTCTCATCCCTGTCTATACCGAAGGTTTCCCAGATTTGAACCAAATTTAATAATACGTAATAGTGTGTTGGAGTCCGTATATCAAAATCACCTGCATCGAACCAGCCCCCGACATTCAATCCCGGAATATGCTCGCCCGGCTTATAAGGCGTATCAGTTGTGGCTCCTTGTGCATACAAATCAAAGTGTTCATGGTTTACCGGCGCCTGCAATGCATCATCAAGATGGGATGCGCCGTGCCAGACACGATAAGCTTCATTGACAAACATATGATCCATTTGTACCGGAAAAAATACATCAAGAGTCGGTTGCCAGGCATTTTCATAAACATCTATTGCAATTCTAAATGGCTTTGTACGCAACCAGCCATATTCAATTGTATATAGCCCACTTTCTTTTACTGATGTAAAATCAAAAGTATAATAGATATATCTGAAATATTTACCCCACTTTTTTATTTTGCTCTTATATTTTTCTACGAATTTGCCATTCTCCGTGACTTTCAGTAAGTAAGCCGTTGTGAGCGGTTTATCGTTTTTGTCGAATTCTATAACCGCCACTTTTCTCTGATTGGGATGATACCCAACCTGCGAATGTGCGATCATCGGCGGGCGCGTCCAGTTGGGGATTGTATCGGCGGTGAGGAACCATTCGATAACCTTGCCGGTTTTGTCTTCCGGAATAAGGCTGCGCACCACGTACCATCCGTTTTGGGCTTTATTGCGGCCGTCAAACAATAAAAGCTCACAATCTTTAGCTTTGACAGTGATACGCCTGGTAGGCTCTTCTGGGGCAAGGACGAGGATTTTACCTGTCGCAAATGGTTTTGGCTCCACAGTACCTGATTTATCTACTGCCATCGGCCCACCAGGATAGAGCGGAAAGACACCATTTTTACCATCTATCAGATACGCTTTTTCAAAGTAAGCTGATGGAAGAAATTCGAGGTTAAACCCGGCACGGCCTACAAGCTCTTCAGGAAGTGGCTTTTCAAGATTGACACTTAGAAGTATACCTCCATCGTGTGCCTGGGTTTTTATCGTATAATCAAAGTCATAATCCGGATAGGTTAAAAATGCTTCAATGCTATTATTTTCCTTATTTACTTTGCGATCAACAAATTCAGGAATGGGGTCCCATTGTTCAGGTGTTGGGTTTAGTCTTACGTCACCATTTGTTGCCGTTCGCACCTCATGGTGAATAATTTCAATCCCGCTTATTTTAGAATCACTAAAGTTTTCATTATACCAATTATTGAAAACCAGCACATTGAGCCCGCGAGTCTCAAAGTAGCCGAGATCATTCAGCTTTAGACCTTCATCGGTATAATGGAGCTGGCTGCAGCCAGGAAATAAAAAGGCAATTGTTGCACTTAAAAAGAGTTTTACTACCAATACGCTTTTTAAATAAAGTTTATGAGCCTTCATTGCTTTCTCCGAAATTGGCCACGTTCATATTCTCCATGGCTCAAAATCTGATTTTGATTTTTCTTATACATATTTTACGGACAAACCACTGACTAAGAGCCTGTAACAAAACCTTTTTTATCGTCACCCCGAGCGAAGCCGAGGGGTCTGCTAAAAAAGCTATTTTATCAGATTCCTCGACCCCCGTTCTTGCTTTCGCAAGAAAGCACGGGGGCTCGGAATGACATTGTATTGCGTATCTATGGTCTTTTAGGTTTTATTAAAGGCTCTATACCTTAAGGACTTTTGGCCCACCTGTCAATAGAATCATAACATTACATTACAGCAGTATTTCTATAAACCTCTAAGACTCGTGCTCTTTGAATTGATAGCCCTCTACATAGCTTTCAAATGCTTCCGCTAGTCGGAGGTAACGAGTGTCAGGGTACATAGGATATCAGTTCAGGGAACTGGCGGACTATAATTGAATTACGCCTGCAAAATAATTCTCAATACTGCCCTCAATAACTAATTACCAATAACGAATAATCAATTCTTGTGAGCCCCCACGCTTTCTTGCCCGCCCCCGTGCTTTCTTGCGAAAGCAAGAGTGGGGGCTGCTGCCTGTTTACGTCGATAATTTTCTTTCCAAATCAGTATGAAGACGACCTTCAAATACTCCTTCAACCGGACCTGTCATAAAAATCTCCTCATCGTTGCGGATTTCTATTAGTAAGTTCCCGCCGGGCATTTTTACATTTATATTTTTGTCCACCAGCCCTAACTTATGAGCCGCTGCTGCTGCTGCGCAGGAGCTGCTGCCGGAAGCCAGGGTATATCCGGCCCCTCTTTCCCAAATCCTTATCTCGATATTTTTCCTGTCGGTGACCTTTAACAATTGCATGTTAATTCGGTTTGGAAACATCTCGTGATTTTCAACAAAAGGCCCAAGCTGCCTTGCCTTTTGCTCGCTTACCTCTTCCATCGGTATAACGCAATGAGGATTGCCGATAGATAAACATGTCGCCTTATATTTGACATCGTTCACTTCCAGCGGTTCATTTACGACTTCTCTTTTTTGGCCCGAAACCGGTATTTCAGTACTCAGGAAGGTGACCTTACCCATATTGATTTTTATCAAATTCGCTGCGTCGTTTTTAATTTCGACCCCAACGATTCCGCCTAAAGTTTTGATATTGAAATTCTTTTTATCGACGTATTTATTCTCGAATAAATATTTGGCAAATATTCGCAGTCCGTTGCCGCTTTTTTCTGCCTCACTGCCGTCCGGATTAAAAATACGCAGCTCTGGGATATCACCACCTTTGGTAGGGCCATATAATATTCCATCCGAGCCAACTCCGAAATTTCTGTCACAAATCAGCCGAATGGCTTCCTGTGTCAGTTTAATATCGTTGATGTTCGGATCGATAACCAGGTAATCGTTTCCAAGACCGTGGTATTTCTTAAAATGTACTTCCATAATTTCCGCTCCGAATTATTTACCCCAATTTTAGCTCCATAAATACCGCACCTTCTATCGGGTTGTGCCGATAGGGACTTATCTGCTTAAATCCCAGCGACGCATATAGCGTCCTTGCAATCTCCATTGATGGAACCGTATCCAATCGCATAAGAGTATAGCCTATCTTTCGGGCCTGCTCAATGATAGCTTCAGCCAGTGCTCTGCCGATTCCCAAACCTCGAAATTGTGGCCTGACGTACAGCCTTTTCATCTCGCATATTTCGTCACTTAGCGGCCGCAGCGCTACGCAACCAGCCGGCTGGTTTTCGTACTCAGCAAGCAATAGGCAGCCTCTCGGCGGGTTATATTCACCAGGAAGATTGACCAACTCTTCTTCGAAATCCTGAAAATCAAGATCAAAACCCAGAGAATCGTTATACTCTGTCAAAAGATTTTTGGTCGATTCAATGTCTTTGTTTGTCTCAACTGGAATGATTCTTAACATAGCTTCTTTTTTCCGCTTTTTTGACTATATAGTGAGTCAATCTGAACCAGTAACAACAGAGCAGATATAAATGTATAGTCAATTAAACCTCTGACTTTCTTCCAATAAAACAAAAACCTTTTGAGATATGGCCATTCATGCTGACAAAGGTTTTTTCTTCAAACAGCAATTTGCCTAAAAGCCTATGACCGTTTTATATTCCACCGGAAAGCAGATTCTTCATAAGCCGTCCCAATCGTTGTATTCCCTCTTTGATTCTGTCTTCATTCGCATTCGAGAAGTTCAACCTTACATTGTTGGCGCCGCCGCCATCCACAAAAAACGGTGTCCCCGGAACGAAGGCTACCTTTTTCCTGACAGCATGATCGAACAGCTCCAAAGCAGATAATAGCTCCGGCAGCGTCACCCATAGGAACATCCCACCTTCGGGCCTAGTGAAGTGGACCTCTGCCGGAAAGTTTTTTTCGATAGCAGCCACCATTATATCCCTTTGTTTTTTGTATGCTGCTATTACCGTTTCGATATGTATGTCTATATCATTACTCATCAGGTACTGATGCACAATCCTCTGACACAAAGAATTCGAATGCAGGTCACTGGCCTGTTTGGCAACCACAAGTTTGTCCATGATCTCACGCTTCGCACAGACCCAGCCAAGCCGCAGACCCGGCGCAATCGTCTTCGAGAATGATCCTAACAACACTGCCTTTCCGTCAAGCCAGCTTCGCATCGATGGCGGCGCTACTCCTACAAACCTCAGCTCTCCATACGGATCGTCCTCAACAATAATTGTGTCATATTGCCCGAGCAACTTCGCCAGCTCTTGCCGCTTGTCGCGCGAATAGCTAATCCCCGATGGATTCTGAAAATTGATCACAGTATGAAACAGCTTGATCCGATGCTTGCATAGAGCATCTCTCAAGCAGTTAATATTTATTCCATCCTCTAACAAAGGGACCATACAGAACCGTGGCTCATATACTCCGAATGCCTGGATCGCGCCCAGATATGCAGGTCGTTCGATAACGACAACATCGTCCTTATCAATGAATATCTTTGCCACAAGGTCCAATCCTTGTTGAGACCCGTTTGTAATTAAAATTTCATCTGCAGAAACCTCCAATCCCTTTTTCTCCAGATATCTCTGCGCGATATATTCCCGCAAAGGTTGATACCCTTCGGTTGTGCTGTATTGCAGGGCTGATACATCAGCCTCAGTCAAAACGTCCGATGCAGCCTTGGCAATCTCTTTAACAGGAAAAAACCGTGGGTTTGGCAATCCGCCCGCAAACGAGATCACTTCGGGATCCTCGGTTACTTTCAAAATCTCTCGAATGAAAGACTTCGGAATCGTACTCATTCTTTGTGCATATAGGGGGCCCATCATTCCTGCTCTCTACTTAATTCTCTGTACATAAACGCAACTGTAAAAGGTAAATGGTCGAACCTCTTTGTGCCCTTCTTGATGAAACCGAATTTCCTGTACCAATTCTTTAGTTTTCTATCTTTTGCAATCATGCCTATCTCTACTCGCTGTACACCGATTTTCCTTGCCTGCTCAAATATATGATTTATCAATGCCTTCCCATAGCCGTTTCTTCTGTGTTTCGGCAGCACTGCGAGCCTTCCAAGATAACAAAAATCCGGCCCTGCTTTCTCAAGAGCTACACAGCCACAAGCTTGACCGTTTTCTTCCAGGATGTAGTATTTCAGGCCTTTCTTAAAATCGGTTTTGATTTGTTCTTCTGTACAAAATGCTAAATTCTTGGGACAATTTTCAACAGTTAACTCGAATCTTTCAGCCACATCCCGAAACGAGTTGCGAATAAGAGTTACTAAAACGCCAATATCAGTTTCATTTGCTTCTCGTATATTCATAACGTTTTATTTTGATTCGACCGTATACTCCCAATAAGAACCAATGATTTCAAAGCCTAACCTTTCATACATCGAGATGGCGATTTCATTATCTGATTTTACATTTAGGCCGATGTGGTCAACCTTTTTCGATAGTGACTGACACAATCTTGCAGTTACAGATTTACCAAGGCCGTCACCTCTATAATCCGGATGAGTAACAATATTTCCTAAAGCTGCCACCTTGTATTTTTCTGAATAAACATGAATACCTGCAACGCTGACCAATCTGTTCTCTCTTCTGATTCCAAAATATTGTTTTGTCTCCAACATTCTGGTATCAAACCAATTGCCAGGATAACCTTCCTTGTAGAGTTGTAATATCTCGTCCAAATCTTTGCTTTGTAACTGAATCACTTGTGAACAATCAATATCATATAATGATGATTTGTCACTCAATGCCATTTTATAGTGCTTTCCGTGAGATTTCATTTTGTACTTTTCTTTGAGAGCGTTTTCCACTCCTGCGCTTAGATGCGCATGAAATCTGCACGGCAGCAAATGAAGGATGGATTGCATTAATTGTTGCATTGGGCCTGTCTCTGATAGTGCAAGAAGTACCGGCAATGTCCGGCCGCTATATAATAGGGCTATAGCTCGAATCTCTTTACCTTCTTTCCAGGCGTACCACGTAGTATATGGCCAGAAGAAATCGTCTAAGTCTCCAATACTGTAAATATGGAGATAAACATTTCTTCGCAGAAACGGCTCTATTTCCTTTTTATCGTGTAAACATATTGCCTTCAGTCGGCCCATTTTTCTGCCCTTAGAAAAACAGAGAATCATAAACGCGGATTCTATCTGGGTGCATGTCACATTTATAGGTAAAGTTTGGTTATTTTATTTCCTAATTACCTCAATCGATATTTGTCCCTTCAACTACGTTCAGGGCGGGTTTTGAGCAGAATCGAAAGGATGGTTGATCCCTTTTTGTCACCTCGACCGAGGCCGCAAGAGCCTGCCCTGAGCAGAGTCGAAGGGCCGAGCGGAGAGGTCTGCCTTCAAAGCAGATTTCTCCACTTCGCCCCTGTTTCTGTCTTCGACAGAAGACACAGGGGCTTCGGTCGAAATGACATACGTTTCTTTCTGCAGATTTTACCAATCCATTCTTTGTAGTTCACCCTTCGCAGTGCTACGAAGAACGGGCAGCGCTGCTGCGAAGGACGAACAATCTTGACATGTACCCATTCTATCTTATCAATGCTTTTTCCATTTTATAGTAATCAAGCCTTTTGTTATTCTCTACTCCCAGGAAAGTTCCTTCTACCGTGACATAATCCAATAAATCATAGAATTTCTTTGATGGGATTGATGCGTCTAATTTGACGTCCTTAATTCCCAGTGAAATCGCCTTTTCTTCAAGTTTATTCATAACAAGTTTGCCGAAGCCATGCTTTTGAAATACCGGGTCAACAAAGACCCTCATGATTTCATCGCCGACTATCGTACCGGTTCCAACAATCTGGCCGTTCTGTTCCAAAACAATTGTGAATCCTTCCCAGGCGTTCTGTAGAATCTTTTCGTTGTGATGCCAGTCTTTGAAAAACTGCACGGCTTCGGCGCAATAGATATCCGAGTAGCAAATATCAATTGTCTTGTAGATTAGATTTCTGACGTCGGCCAGATCAGTTTTCCTAAATCTTCTTATCTTTATGCTATTTTGCTTAATCATTTTTTCGTTTTCCGTTACTTCTTAGCAATACAACGACACATGAGCTAAGGACAGCCGCCGTGCCGATAATTGATCGCCACGAAATGGCCTCGTCGAAGACCATCACGCCAACAAAGTAATTCAAGACTGGCACCAGCATTTGTAACAAAGACCCCGTTGGTACCTGCACATAGCGATATGCCTCGGTCGATAACAGTTGGCCTATGGTAGCTGTAACACCGATAGCAACCAGCAAAAAACCTCCGAATACTCCAATTGAACAAGGCACAACGTTCGCTGGGACTACTACGACCCACAGGCCGATTACGCACTGGGCAAAGTATATCGTATACGAAGAATCAGTTTCGAGAAGCTTCTTAACCAGCACAAGAGCCATTCCTCCAAGCATGGCACCGAAAACCGCGAGCAGCTCATATTTTCCGAGGATATCCAGAAAGGAAAATCCATTACCGTTATCAGCCGCCAGAAAGTAAATACCGACAAAGGCTGCCAAAATGGCTATCAAGCGAACAGTACCGATTTTTTCCTTTAAGAATATCGAGCTGAAAATGCTGGCAAATACAGGGAACGAATAGATTAGAACAGTTCCTTTGCCGACACCGAGTTTCGGTATAGACATAAAGAATATCAAGATAGCCGTTCCGCCGAACAGTCCACGAAGGAATAATAGCGGGCCATGTACAAAGTTTAGCTTTACTTTGCCAAGCAGCGCCGCTGTGCCCAATATGCCAAGCCCGACGATGAAGCGAAACAGCGTTGTTTTGTACGGGTCGATATCTGAGGCATATTTTACAAGGGACGACATCAGGCAAAAAGCCACTGTTGACATCAGTATCAATACTATCCCTTTATGCTTGCCTTTTGTAATACGTTGTTTCATTTTCATTCGCCTTTTTTGGTACACAAAGCTGGTATAACCCAAACAAAAAAGCCTTTCAGGTTTTTTGCTCCCTGAAAGGCTTTTTTTGTTCTGAAATATGTTATCAGGTCCTTTTTAGGGAACAGCCTCCTTTGACCAAACTACGACAATGTCAAAACCGTAAGTCCTGGTTACTCTGGCCGGAAGGCTTGTGCGCAAAAGCACCATAGTCACAACGTGACCTGTTAAATGCCTCTGCTTGTTTTCCCTATTCTGGACCATTGTTAAACTCCACAAACCTAATACAGCGTGATTCTAAGAACCCCCAATGTGCGGTGTCAAGCAAAATATAAGATAAAATTACCCTAAATATAAAAATTTTTTTGTCATTTCATAATATAAGACTTACAAGGACTAATAATCCGAAAACGGCGATTACTATGCCGGAAATTCTGTTCAGCCAGGCTAGTTTGATGTAATCCAGTTTTTTCAAAAACACACCGGTAACACTGTTCAATATAAACCACCAAAGTCCGGAACCAATAAACACGCCGCTAACTAATAAGCCTGCTGAGGTATGGTGCACCAGTGTTTGTGTTACACCTAAGCTTGCGAATATCGCCGCGAGTGCAAGGAACGTGCCGGGATTTGAAAGTGTAAGAAACAATGCCGATACATAATTGCTAAAATAACTGGCACTATCTTCTGATACGACTTTTTGTATCACCCTTGAACGAAGAAGCCTAACTCCCATGTAACAAAGAAAAAAGCCGCCTAACAGACGAAACCATAGTTGTTCTTTAATCAGGAAATTTGAGATAAACGACAGACCTGAAGCTGCTAAAAAACTGTAAACAGTATCTGCTGTAGATGCTCCCAGCCCCGAAAGCATTCCATGAATTCTGCCCTCGTTCAGGGTTCGATGTATGCAGAGCACGGCGATCGGTCCCACGGGCAGTGAAATCAAAAAACCTATAACCATCCCCTTGAGAAAGATGATAGTCATCATAAATATCACCTTTTGGGTATTGGACCTCTGCCTTGGCAGGGGTAAACTTGTCCTGGCGTAAGCCATCCTGCGGACCGCAAAAGCGGGCATTAAATTCTGCGTAACGGAACCCGAATAATACCAAACCGGCTATTCTGCCGCTGGCAAAGCTTAGAGTAAAAATTTCATAATGATTTTTTTATAGTGATCGACCGCTTTTTCTACGTCGCTGATATCAATATATTCATCCGGCTTATGACATAATTCTGGTTTTCCGGGACCAAATATTAGTATAGGTGCACCTAATGGCCTTAAATGTGGAGCATCAGTTGTAAAACCGACTGCTTTTGTCTCGTTTGCACCAACAGCAGCGCAGAATTCTCTAACAAATGTACATTCCGAGTCCGTCTCTATTGCTTCAACAGCTCTGTCAATGGAAACCTCAGCATTAAATGTAGGAAACCGTCGCTTTAGATTTGCAAAAATCCGCTTGAAGTCATTGACAATCTCCTCGTGGTTCTGACCGGGCAAAGTACGAATATCTATTCCTATGGTGCACTGGTCCGGCACAACATTCAAAGCCTTGCCGCCTGATATGGTATTAACACTCATCGAGCATGAACCTAAAAGCGGATGCGGCTGAACATCAATCCGGTCCTGAGCGTAGTCGAAGGGTTTGTATTTATCCAATTCATCCAAAAAGTCCTTCATCGAGCTTATTGCATTTATTCCAAGCTCCGGAGCCGAGCTATGTGCGGCTTTGCCCCGGGTTGTAACTTTAAGCCATATCATTCCACGATGCGCTGTAACTACGGCAAAGTCCGTCGGCTCAGGAATAATAATGCCGGCAGGCTCGCTCAGCCAGCTACGCTCGTGCATGAATCTCCTCACACCACAGCTATCTGTTTCTTCGCCGGCGGCGCAAAGAAGGATTATATCGCCTTGTAATCTCGTTCCGGTATCGACAACTTGCCTGATAGCAGTGGCGATTGCCGCGATACCGCCTTTCATATCTGCTGAGCCTCTGCCGTAGATTTTGCCATCGCTTTCAACGGCAGCAAAAGGTGGATGTGCCCAATCAGCCTGGCCTGGTCCGACAACGTCAAGATGGCAGACAAATAAGAGCGCAGCTTTGCTTCCGGACGATTTTACTTGAGCGGTAATATTCGCCCTTTTTTGATCCCAATTATCTATACGACAATCTATACCAGAGCGGCCAAGCTCGTCTGAAATAATCTGGGCCGCAGCCAATTCGCCCTTCTCCACGGTCGTCTCAGCTTGAATCAATTTTCGCAGAAACTCCTTCATGATATACTGATTATACGGGCCGGCTCTGCAAAATAAAGCATTTAAACTCTCTCCATCGAAAGTGGATTTATCCGCTTGAAGTTTGTTAGACAAAGGCTTACGTGGCTTTTCCTCCCGGTGATTTGCGCTGGAAAAAATAAAAAGCGAAAATTTTTATTGCAGAATACAAAATAAGATAACATTATATAGGATTTGGAAATTTGAGTCGTTGGTAAGGAGCAAAATGGGACCCGTATTGAATGGCCTTATCAAACTACAAAGTATTGAAAATCGTCTAAGAGCCGCCAAAGCACAATTAGCAAGGTGTAGAAGAAGCGTAATCATTCAGGAAAATCAAGTCCGAAGTCTGCAAAATGCACTCGAAGCCAAAAAGGAAGAAATTCAGCTAACCAAGGTACAATGTGACCGACTGGAGTTAGAGCTTAAAGCGAGAGATGAACAGATAAACAAATTAAGAGCGGCTCTGAACGCCGCTAAAACAAATAAGGAATATGCGGTTCTGCTCAGCCAGCTAAATACCACCAAAGCCGACAACTCTAAGCTCGAAGTCCAAATACTGGAGCTGATGAAAAATATAGAGACTGATGAGGCCGAGTGTAATAGTATCCGTAAACAAATGGAGGAGCAAAAACAACAGCTCGAAAAGATCAGAATGGACGCAGAGCAACAGGCAGAAAAGCACCAAGCCGAAATAGAGAAAATCCAGGTTGAATGGGATGAGCTTGCAAAGAGCATACCCCTTGAGCCGTTGAAAATATTCAAACGCGTCGCTGAAACATACGATGGACAAGCAGTCGCAGTGGTTGAACAGCAGGAGGGTAAAAAGGGGTCCTATAGCTGCGGGGGCTGCTTTATGAATTTAGCCGCCGAGTTTGTTAACCTGCTAATGACTAAGGATGATGTTATGCGCTGTCCGAATTGTACAAGAATAATTGTGCTCAGCGACACACAAGACATGCTTGGTTAATTAGTTAATTGGTTAATTCAACCGCCCTTACAGCTTATCATTTACCAATTAATCACCAGATTTTAAAGGATAATAAATTTGCATAGCAAAATAACAATTCACACAGATGGCGGCAGCAGGGGCAATCCGGGTCCAGCCGCTGCAGGCTTTATCCTGAACGACTCCGACGGAAATCAATTGCAGGCAAAAAGCTTCTTTTTAGGTCGGGCTACAAATAATGTAGCTGAATATACCGCTATCGTAAAAGCCCTCGAAGCAGCAAAAGAAATTGGTGCTAAAAAATTAGTCGTTTTCAGCGATAGTGAGCTGCTCGTCAGGCAGATAAACGGCACATATAAAGTAAAAAGTGAGCAAATCAAGCCACTCTTTAGGCAAGCCGTCGAGCTACTCGATGAATTCGTGGACTGCAAGATTAATTTTGTTCCACGGGGGGAAAATAAGGAAGCCGACAAGCTCGTTAACCAGTCCTTAAATCTTGAACGCGACGTTGAATATGAACCCGCGCCGGCTAAACAAAATAGAAAACCAATTCGGCTTGGTGTGCTTATCAGTGGTGGTGGGCGAACCTTGATGAATATCATTGAGCATGTCAAACAAGGTAAGCTAAATGCCGAAGTCGCTGTAGTAATAAGTTCCCGCTCAACCGTAGCTGGAGTCGAAAGGGCAAAGAACGCCGGGCTGGACGTAAAAATCATCCGGAAAAAAGATTATCCCGACATCAATAAATTCAGCAGGCAAATCGAAGATGAGCTTATTGCTGTGAACGTTGACTTAGTCATCCAGGCAGGATGGTTGTGTTTGTGGAAGATACCAGCGAGATATGAAAATCGTGTGATGAATATACACCCTGCCCTTTTGCCGAGTTTTGGTGGGCAAGATATGTGGGGGCATCACGTACACGAAGCGGTCTTGGCAGCAGGATGCAAAATAAGCGGCTGCACAGTACATTTTTGTAATAATGAATATGATAAAGGACCGATAATCGTCCAGCGGGCTTGTGAGGTCAAAGAGCAAGATAGCCCGGACACACTTGCCGACAGGGTTTTTGAACAGGAATGTATCGCCTATCCACAAGCTATAAGACTGTTCGCTGATGGCAGAATATTAATTCAGGCCAGCAAAGCAAAAATTGGTAATTGGTAATTGGTGATTGGTGATTGGTTATTGAGTTAGCATTTGACCAGTAACCATTTAACCATAGGTGGTATGAATAAGCGCCAAAAAGCACTGTTATTGGAATCTGCAATCATAATAGGGATTACGGCAGCAGCGGTCGTAGCAATAATTAACCTTAAACAATGGACCAGCCGTTCAGAGGCAATGCAGATTATGGAGCGGCTCGGTCAAATAATCCTTCAATATCGTAAAGAGCACGGTTCGGTACCTTCTGAAGATTATATAAGAAGCATCGAAGAAAAACTGCAAGAGCAGATTCGCCTGGGTAAGTTGCGTTATCGAGCACGTTGGATCAGCCTTGATTCGAATCCCGACGAGATTCTGGCCTATGCAGAACAAAGATTCCGGTTTTCGCTTCTTAGCGATGGATACGTGGTCCTCCGGCTCGATGGACGTGTGCAGTGGTCGGGCAAAGAAGGCCTCCAGAAGCTGCTGAGCCAACAACAGAGCAAAAGCCTGCCTTCGCCGTAACCTGCCTTCGCCGAAACGGCTACGTGCAGGCAGGTCTAAAGGCTATGGCAATCAGCCTGGTTGTAATATCCAGATTATCCGGTATGAACCGATATGGCATTTTCATTGGTGGATTATGGGCCTGGCCATTTCCCTGAGAATCTGGCCCCTCGGGCTCCTGACCGACGATCTGCGAATCGGAAGGTTTTAACATGTCCGCAGTTTTTCTTTCATCTATTTGCCTGCCCGTTCTTGCTCATTTTTCACTCATCAAATATAATCCGACTTTCGTAACATCATTTTTCACAGAGATACTCGTCTCGGTGCTTCGCGGGGGCGGCAAGGCCGAGCCGGAGCAAAAAAGGAATGGCTAAAAATATTGCAGAACAAATCGAGTTACTAAAACGCGGCACAGTGGAAATCTTCACCGAAGCCGAATTAGCCGGGAAATTAACCGAGGCGGCTAAAACGGGCAGGCAGCTTCGGATAAAACTCGGCCTGGACCCGACAAGTCCCGATATCCATCTCGGCCACACGGTCGTTCTGCGAAAGATGCGGCAGTTCCAGGACCTCGGCCATAAAGCTGTTCTTATCATAGGCGACTACACCGCCCGGATCGGTGACCCTTCCGGCCAGGACGCGACTCGGCCGATGCTATCACCACAGCAAATCGAGAAAAACGCAAAAACCTATTTCGAGCAGGCAGGCAAAATCCTGGATACTTCAAAAAACAAGCCCGACGTCAGATACAACAGTGAATGGCTCGCCGACCTTAGGTTAGCGGATATTATCAAGCTGGCCAGTAGTATGACCGTAGCTCGTATGTTAGAGAGAGACACCTTTGAAGTTAGACACAAGAAGGGCGAACCAATCGGCGTTCATGAGTTTATGTACCCGCTGATGCAGGGTTACGATTCGGTTATGATAAAAAGTGATGTTGAATTAGGTGGGACAGACCAGACCTTTAACAATCTTCTCGGCAGAGACCTGCAAAGACTAAATGGTCAAAAGCCGCAGGTTGTGATTACAATGCCGATACTCGTCGGCCTGGACGGCAAAGAAAAAATGAGCAAGTCAAAAGGTAATTTTATCGGTGTAACCGATGAGCCGAACGATATGTTCGGCAAGGTGATGAGCATCTCTGATGATATGATGGAAAATTACTTTACGCTTTTAACCGAGATGCCAAACGAAAAAATAGCTGAGCTTGTTGACCCTAAGAAAACGCATCCAAAGGAAGCGAAAGTTCTGTTAGGCAAAACGATTGTAGCTCAGTTTTATAACGAAGCTGCTGCACAGCTTGCCGCCGCCGAGTTTGACAAGGTTTTTGCCCAGGGCCAACTGCCCAATGAAATACCGGAGATTGAAATATCCGCCGAGCCGATTCCAGCAAGTAAGCTGCTATTGCACTGTAAGCTTGTATCGAGCGGCGGAGAGGCAAAACGGATGATAAAGCAGTCTGCAGCAAGCCTTAATGGCAAAAAACTAAATGACCCGAACGCCGAAATTGCCCCTAAGAATGGCATGGTGATTCGAGTCGGCAAAAGAAACTTCGCTCGATTAAAGTTAATAAAATAGATAGCTTATCAACTTAAGGACAGGTAGCTAAAATTATGGAAGTTAGATTTCATCGACATGCCCAGGAACGTATGATTCAACGAGGTGCCACGAAGAAAGATGTTGTCGATACAGTGGCAAAAGGAGAACGATTTGAGGCGAAATTCGGCCGATCTGGCTTTCGTAGAAACTTTGTATTTGAAAAACAATGGAGAAATCAGTATTATAAAACCAAACAGGTAGAGGTTTATGCGGTTCGCGAGGGCAATGATTGGCTCGTTATTTCAGTCATTGTGCGATACTTCTGAGCGAACCATCGAGGAGAAAACGCTATGAAATTCACATACGACCCACGGTATAACATAGGCTATATTCGTTTTAGCGAAAAAAAAGCTGAGGTTGAATCGATTCGGCTAAGCGATGAACTCGTGGTGGATATTGCACCAAACGGAATGGTTTACGGCATCGAACTTTTAAACGCCAATGAGCAATTGCAACGTGAAGATATGGGT
>Ga0307431_1000134_pt1 | contig 58292 bp, 57 predicted proteins | sample SalMarWE160170MG_FD_202155 | JGI IMG/M metagenome (GOLD analysis project Ga0307431, IMG submission 202155) | Salt marsh sediment microbial communities from the Plum Island Ecosystem LTER, Massachusetts, United States - WE1603-170 | ecosystem: Environmental > Aquatic > Marine > Intertidal zone >...
ATCATTACTGGCGGGATAACCGGGATAAACCCCAAAGGGGTTAGGGTGTCAAAAGCAAGATTTATTAAAGCAAATTCAAGAAGAGGGGCTTCATTTTTTAAATAACCAAAACGGGTACCAGCAACCTTAGCTGCTCTTTTAACATCAATTAAATCAAGATTCTGGACAATTTCTAAATAATCTTTTGGCTTAAATTGAAATTTTGTTTTTTCCCCGACCTCTCTTAAAACTACATTATCTTTTTCATCTTTTCCCATTGGCACCTCTTCTAAGGGTAAATTGGGAATTTGAAGCATTAATTTATCGAAATCTTGAACCAAGTCTCCAAGGTAACCTTCATAATCTCTGATTTTTGCCTTAACCTCCTGAGCCTTTTTGATTAGTTTGTCTCTTTTGGTAAAATCTATTTCTTTGCTAACTAAATAAGAAATTCTATTTTCTTCTGCTCTTAAACTCTCAGTTTCTTTTAAATATTCTCTTCTTTTTTCATCTAGTTCTAAAAGTCGGTCAATATCAACTTTAACCTGCTTCGCTTCACAGCCCTCTTTTACTTTGTCGGGATTTTCTCGAATAAACTTAATGTCCAGCATATTTTTTAACTTTAATTATTAATAATATTAAGCCGGCTATTCCTAAAATGGAGCAAAGAAAATAATTCTGGGGAATGGAAATTAAATTCAAAAATGGATTAAAATGGGAAGGCCAGAAGGGGGAAACATCATAATGCATCAAAGAATCGAAAATAACATGAATCCAGCAACCAAACAGCCCGCCAAAGAAAATGCTTAAATTAGAAGAATTTTGAGCAAGGCGGACTTTATCAAGCCATTTTATAATCTGCTTTTTAAAAATAACGACAATTATTAACACTACTATTGCTCCTAAAATGCCTCCCAAAAAGGAAGTGAAATAATGGTGCGGCTGTCCTAGGTTGCCTGTAATTAAAGCGAAAAACGGTTCGACATCTAAGACAATACTACCTAAAAGAAAAGCTGTTAAATCTAAAAATCGAAAGCTTAGCATTCCGAAAAATAATCCCGGACCCAAATGAAAAGGAGTTAAAGGCACAATTAAAAATTTCTAATGTTTAATTTCTAATTTCTAATTTCTAAACTTTAACGTGGACGCATCGTCGGAAACAATATCACTTCTCTCAAGCCATGGGAATCCGTTAATAAGGATACTAATCGGTCAATTCCTAAGCCAAAACCGGCAGCTGGGGGCATACCGTATTCTAAGGCAGTCAGGAAATCTTTGTCCATTCTTTGAGCTTCTTCTAAACCAGCTTTGAAAAATTTTTCTTCTTCCTCAAATCTTTTTCTTTGTAAAAGCGGGTCATTAAGTTCTGAAAAAGCATTAACTAATTCCCAACCAGCTATAACTAATTGGAAATTAGCTAGTTTTGAAGAACTATCGTCGAGAGATTTGGCTAAAGGAAAGGCACCTAAAGGATGATTAATAACAAAGGTGGGCTGCCAAATTTTAGAAAGACAGATTTTTTTATAAATTTCATCAGCAATTTCAGCCTTACTGCCTCTTGCTTCAAGCCCCAGTTTTTCCGCTTCTTTTTTAAGGGCTTCAATGTGAATTTCTTCTAAATTAATTTTGGTATATTTTCTTAAGATTTGAGAAAACTCTATTCTTGGCCAGGGAGTTTTAAAATTTATTCCCTTGCCTTCGTATTTAATAATTAACTGCCCAAATATTTTTTTAAGCAGGGCTTCAAACATTTTTTCAGTTAACTTCATTAAATCTTTATAATCGGCATAGGCCCAATAAAACTCCAGCATAGTAAAATCAGGGTTATGGGCTCTGTCAACACCTTCATTTCGAAAACATTTTCCGATTTCATAAACCTTTTCAAAGCCACCGACCAACAATCTTTTAAGATAAAGTTCCGGAGAAATTCTTAAATATAAATCGATATCTAAGGCATTTAGATGGGTTTTGAAAGGTTTAGCTTTTGCTCCACCATAAATTGGCTGTAAAATCGGGGTTTCCACTTCCAAAAATCCTTCTTTTTCTAAAAATTCTCTAATTTCTTTTATAATTTTAGAGCGAGTTTCAAATTTCTTCTTCGTTTCTGGGTTGAAAATTAAATCTAAATATCTTTTTCTAAATCTTTCTTCAATATCTTTTAATCCGTGCCATTTTTCAGGTAAAGGCAGTAAAGACTTCGCTAACATTTTATAATCGGCAGCTTCAACTGTTTTTTCTCCTTTTTTGGTTTTAAATAAAATTCCCCTGACTTCAATAAAATCGCCGATATCAAAATTATCTAAGAAAAACTTGTATGCTCGCTCCCCTATTCTATCTTTTCTAAAATAGGCTTGGATTTTATCTGAGCCATCTTCAAGGTGTAAAAAAGTTGCTCCACCATGTTCTCTCAGGGAGCGAATTCTGCCAACCAAAATTACTTCCTTTTTTAATCGAGCGAGCTGAGTAAAATCTTTAATCACTTCAGCAATTTTGTAAGTCCTTTTGGTTTTAGCTGGATAGGCCAAAATCCCAGCTTTTCTAATTGCTTCCAGCTTTTTTAATCTAATTTTTCTTAATTCATCAATTGTGGCCATATATTCAAAGTTTAACTTATTTTTCTTTCCCTGTCGATGAAAACTTCGTTTTCATCTCCACGCTTCGCTCGCTATCGCTCGCTCGCGTGAGCGAAGTACCATTCTAATATCGCTTTAGCTACTGGTGGAGTTACTACTGGGCCTTCTTTAACATCCGCTATCATTATGGTCAAAACTATCTGAGGATCCTCATAGGGAGCAAAAACAGTAATCCAGTTATCTAAATAATCTTTTTCCCCGGTTTGAGCACTTCCAGTTTTAGAGGCAACTGGGACTCCCAATTGATCCAACCACCCCGTGGCCGTACCGCTGGTTACTGCTTGCCGCATCCCCTCTCTAACAATTTGAAGATTTTCTGGATTAATAAAATTCTCTCGAATAATTTCAGGTTTAATTTCCTCAACTAGTTTTTTCTCACTATCAATTATTTCTTTCACCACTTGGGGTTGAAGTAGTTTACCGCCATTAGCAATGGGCACAAAACTCGCTGCCATTTGGAGAGGAGTTACCCGAAGGTAACCCTGACCAATAGATAAATGATAAGTATCGCCGTCATACCAAATCTCTCCAAGTTCTTCTTTTTTCCAACTAGGATCGGGTAAAAAACCTTCGGCTTCCTGGGGCAAATCAATTCCGGTTTTTGACCCCCAGCCAAAAAGTCCCAGATATTTTTTAATCTTAGTAGGCCCTAACCCCTCTTGGTCCCCGTATCCTCCCCCTATTGTGTAAAAATAAATATTGCAAGATTCAGCAATAGCTTTTCTCATATCTGTCCAGCCATGGGTTTTCCAATCATGAAATTTATAAATAATTTCTGGAATATATTGATGGGGAATTTCAATTATTCCTTGGCAATTAATCTTTTTTTGAGGAGAAATCATTTCTTCTTCTAAGGCGGCCGAAGCAATTAAGGGTTTAATTGCCGAGCCAGTGGGATATCCTCCGGAAATAACTCGATTAAAAAGTGGCTCCAAAGGATCCTCATTAATTTGCTCCCATTCCTCTTCCGACATTCTCTTTGAAAATAGATTATTATTAAAGCTGGGAAGACTGACTAATGCTAGTACTCCTCCGGTTTTTGGATCCAAAGCGACTGCTGCCCCAATTTCTGCTCCAATTTCTTTAAGTTTTTTCTTTAATTCCTCTTCAATTTTTTTCTGGAGTCCAGCATCCAACCATAAAACCAAACTTTTCCCTGATTCTGGCAAAGAAGTGGTTTCCTGAGAGATTAAATTACCTTCGGCGTCTCTTTCAGTTAAAATCTCTCCTGGTTTTTCTTTTAATATTTCGTCGTAAGATTTCTCCAAGCCATTTTTCTCCCCGGTTTTTCTTTTATAACCAATTAAGTGGGAAAAACTTTTGCCTTCTAGATAATCTCTAACCGTATTGTTTTTAATTTGAAAACCAGGAAGTTCTCTAATTTTTGCCTCAAGAATTATTAAGGTCTGATGGTCAAGATTTTCCGAAACCAGAACTACCGGAGTTTGGCTTTCCTCGATTTTCTTTTCGAGCTCGTCTGAGTTTATTTTTAAGATTTGAGAAATCTCCCTCAAAATTTTTTTCTCCTCCGTTTTCTCTTTTGGAAGATCAATTTTTCTACAAACTAAATCGAAACTGGGCTGATTAAAGATCAATTGAAGGAAATTTCTGTCATAAATCACCCCCCTTTCAGCTTGAATTTGATGAATTATAAATTTATTTTCTTCAGCTAAAGCTGAAAGATTTTTACCTTCAATTACTTGAAGCTGAAAAGTTTTGGCAAAAATAACTGAATTCAAGATGAAAACAAAAACCAAAAGTAATTGCAAAACTTTTTTTAAAAGAGGGACCTCAAATTTTTTTTCTGAAATACCCAGTTCTTCTTCTTTCCTTTGAGCAAGTTCGTCCAAAAGAGTTTCATGTGGTTCAATCTCCTCCTTACTGTAAAGCCCTACTTTTCGTTTTTTAAGCTGGTTTGATAATCGGAATTCGAACATACTTTCTTAAAATAAATTTAATGAAAAAGACGAGAATTACTAAAATTAAGATATGAAATCCAATGAAATTTTCCGAAAAAATATCTAAAAAAAATCCGCCAGTGAAAGCTGCCCCCACACCAATTTTGGTGTTAGGGTCAAAGACCGTTATGAGAATTACGGCAATTAAAATGAGATTCAGGGCCCAGCCAAGAAAACCCCCCTCTAAAAAGATATTAAAATGGGTTAGAAAGCTGGTCTGAAATAAAGTTAAAATATAAAAAAATGGGATTAAAATTAAAATTTTTTTCATTTAAAAATTGACAATAACGAATAAAGTTTCTAGCTCCTTGACATCAAAGGCTGGTTTAATTTTTGCCCCTTGCCAGGGTTGAATATCGCTTTTTAATACCTCTTTAATCTCGCCGACTAAAAGCCCTTTGGGGAAAATTCCTCCCAAGGCAGTAGTAACTACCAGATCACTTTCTTTAATTTCTTTTTCTTGGGGAACGAGGTCTAAAAAAAGTTTGAGATTCCCCTTCCCTTTTACTACTCCCTGAATATCGTTATCATCATCCCCCCCCATAATTTTGGCATCAAAAGAACTTTCTTTATTGGAAATTAAAATAACTTTTGAGAAATTTTCATAAACTTCACCAATTTTTCCTATTAAAGCTTTCTGCTGAGTAATTACCGGAAAGTCTTTTAAAATGCCGTCTTTTGAGCCCTTATTGATTAGAAGGGTATCTTGGGAGATATCTTTTCCCCTAACCTCAGATAGGAGTAATTTAAATTCTTTCTCCAGACCTATCTCTAAGGCTTCTCTTAAAACTTCATTTTCTTTTTTTAGTTCTTTTAATCTAGTATTTTCTGCTAGAAGCGCTTGATTTTTAAGTAGGAGCTCTTCATCTTCTTTTTTTATTTTTTCGATTTCAGAAATTACCTCAAAAAAATCAGATAGATTATTTCCTGCTCGCCAAAAAGTTTTTTGAATTGGCGAGGAAATTAAATAGAAAAAGTTTTTAACCTCTTTGGAAAAACCAGTTAAATTCAAAACAATAAAAAAGGCAATTAACAAAACTATAATTAGCCCAATTTTAACCCCGGGAGATAGCTTCATTATCTTATTATATCGCATTTTTTAAGGTCTTGACAGGGGTTTTTGGCTAAATATAATAGTCTTAGTATTAAAAAAGGTCGAGGCAATTTAAAGAAATTAAGTACTAAATTGTCTATGGTTCGCGATAAACTATATACTACCTTTATTGGTCAATATCTAGGCGAAGAAGAATCAGAAGAAGAAACCCCAGAAGAAGAAATGCCAGAAGAAGAAGGTGAGGAATGGGAAGAAGAATAAAGTACAAAAAATCCCACTTAGTGGGATTTTTTATTTAAGTTAAAAAACCCGGCGATGTCCTACTTTCTCACCAAAAGGCAATATCATCGGCGCAGATCGGTTTAACTTCTCTGTTCGGAATGGAAAGAGGTGGTACCCGATCGCTATAATCACCGGGAAAATATTTTTATGGTCATTAATTGCTAACCAAGAAGATGTATGATTTATTAGTACTGCTCGGCTTAATGCGTCTCCGCACTTACACCTGCAGCCTATCAACCAGATAATCTCTCTGGAATCTATGAGTCCTAATCTTGAGGCCTGCTTCGCGCTTAGATGCTTTCAGCGCTTATCAGTTCCCGACTTAGCTACCCAGTGGTGCTCCTGGCGGAACAGCTGGTAGACCAGAGGTCAGTTCGTCTCGGTCCTCTCGTACTAGAGACGACTCCTCTCAAGACTCGGTGCCTGCGGTAGATAGGGACCAACCTGTCTCACGCATATTAATCTTTTGTTACCAAAAGTATGGACTATATCACCATCCAGTTAAAACACACTCTAACTGGATGACCAACGTATTATGGAATTTATTCCATCTATGAAATTTATTCCATCTATTCCACTAAAAGTAGAATAAGTCTCTACGGGGTTAATGTACGAACTTTTCTTTTCTTTGAATAATTTAATTCACGAAAAGTATCAACCAATTTTGCAAGTTTATTGAAGTCTTTTTTAACTTTCACTTTTTTCTTAAGACTCAAAATCTTTTTTAGTAAATCAACTTGTGGTTTTTTTAGAATTACATAAGGTTCAACTATTTTAAGAAATTGCTCAATCTCCTTTTGTCTACCAATAATATATTCTAGAATTCCATCTTTTCTAGTTCTCAAATATCCCAATTTAATCAGAGAGCAAATTTTCTCAAAGTTGTTTTTATCTTTCTGCGACTGGAAAAGCACAATATACGGTGCAATTTGGAAACCAAACTTATATGTTTTATTTGGTTTTAATCGCACATATATACTTCCATCGCCATCTAAAAAACCGGCTAAATACGCTTTTTTTGCTTGCGAAATTGATTTTATCATACACAACTTCCCTCGGTATTATCCTAACATACGACAGGTTGTAACGCAAGGACTTCACCGATATGAGTTAATTTTTCGATCACGATTACTCGTGAAAGCCGCCATGTGTCCTCAATGACAGGGTTCTTTTTCTTGACGGTTTGAACCCAGCTCACGTAACGCTTTAATTGGCGAACAGCCAAACCCTTGGGAGCTGCTTCACCCCCAGGATGCGTTGAGCCGACATCGAGGTGCCGAACAGGGCCGTTGATGTGGACTCGCGGGCCCTACTAGCCTGTTATCCCCGGGGTAGCTTTTAGCTGATGATCTTCCCCGATTCTACTAACCAGGGTCGGTTCACTAAGTTCCTCTTTCGAGACTGCGCGAAATAACCTTCTTGCAGTAAAGCCGGCTTTTGGCTTTGCCCGACCACTCCGATTTCCATCCGGAGCTAGCCGACCTTTAAACGCCTCCGTTACCTTTTAGGAGGCAAGCGCCCCACTTAAACTGCCCATCAGACACTGTTTTCGCGCCAAAGCGCAGATTAGAACCAAGATTTTAAAAGGAAGGTGTTTCATTGGCGACTCCATCCCGACCGAAATCGGGACTTCAAAGTCTCCCTTCTACGCTACGCATCCAAAACCAAAATTCAATATCTAACTACAGTAAAGCTCCCGGGGTCTTTCCGTCTAGCCGCAGGTAACCGGCATCTTTACCGGTATTGCATTTTCACCGGGCTCCTCGTTGAGACAGTCCCCCAGTCGTTAGGCCTTTCATGCGGGCCAGAACTTACCTGGCAAGGGATTACGCTACTTTAACACGGTTATAGTTACCGCGGACGTTTACTGGCGCTTCAAGCAGTCAGCCTAACCGATACATATCAGAAAGACCGCCACCATTAACGTTCCAGCACTGGTCAGGCCTCAGCCCCTATACATCCTCTTATGAGTTAAGCAGGGACCTGTGTTTTTGATAAACAGTCGCTAGGGGTACTTTCGCTGCGGCCCTTCTTGCGAAGGGCAAGTCTTATTCCGAAGTTACGACCGCTTTTTTGCCGAGTTCCTTAACGAGGTTTCACCCGTTCACCTTGGTGCACTTACACCAGCCTACCTGTGTTGGTTTGCGGTACGGACCGCGCATATAATTAAATTCCTCCGAGGCTTTTCTAGGAAGCCTGCTCATTTGGGTTTGCTCTGCCGAAGCAAAACATTCTGCCCATCCTTGAAAAATCTTAGATGAACAATGAGAATCCAATAACTCACCCAAATTACTAAACTCCGTCCTCTCTTTGGATTATGTGCGCAGGGGCCGGAATATTAACCGGCTGTCCATCACTTACTCCTTTCGGATTCAGCTAAGGACCGCCTAACCCTTGGCTGATCGTCATTGCCAAGGAAACCTTAGGCTTTCGGTGTCAGGGGATTTCACCCTGATTGCGGTTACTCATGCCAACATTTTCACTCCCTATCGCTCCATTAAGCCTTACGACTCAACTTCACTGCAATAGGGACGCTCCCCTACCCCAAGCACATAATTTATGTGCTTGGCCTTATCTTCGGTACTGAGCTTAGTCCCGGCAATCTTCGGCGCGGAACCCCTTAGCTAATAAGCTGTTACGCACTTTTTAAAGGATAGCTGCTTCTAAGCTAACCTCCTAGCTATCAATGGAATTCTACCTCCTTTGAAACACTTAGTTCAGTTTAGGGACCTTAGATGAAGATCTGGGCTGTTTCCCTTTTGACTACGGAGCTTAGCCCCCATAGTCTGACTGCCCCGTCTAAATTTTTTCCGGCATTCAGAGTTTGATTAGGATACCTAGGTAAAACCCACGATAACCCATTCAGTGCTTTACCTCCGGAAATTTTGGCGGGACGCTAGCCCCAAAGCTATTTCGGGGAGAACCAGCTATTACCAAGCTCGATTAGCTTTTCACTTCTTACCACAGCTCATCCCAGGATATTGCACGGTCCACGGGTTCGGGCCTCCTTCCGCCTTTCGGCGAAATTCACCCTGGCCATGGCAAGCTCGCTTGGCTTCGGGTCGTCCACCTAACTTTTAAGACGCGCTTTTAACACTTGGTTTCCCTATGCCTTCGGAGTAAAACTCCTTAGACTAAAGTTAGACGGACACTCGTTGGCTCGTTCTGCAAAAAGCACGCCGTCACCCTTACGGGCTCCGACTCTTTGTGGGCAAAATGGTTTCAGGTTCTATTTCACCGCCATCACCTGGCTACTTTTCACCTTTCCCTCACGGTACTGGTTCGCTATCGGTAAGATTGAGTATTCAGCCTTAGCCCTATAGTTGGGCTTGTTTCCCACAGGGTTATCGCCCCGTGGTACTTAAGAAAAACATCAAGGAGCGTAAAGTCGTTTTCGTTTACCGGACTTTTACCTTCTTTGGTTGCCCTTTCCAGGGTCATTCAACTAACGAAACCTTACCTAAGTGCTCTCCCTCAGAAACATTTGTATCGATGACAAATGCTCCCGACGATATTCCCTTACAACCCCGAGCATATAACAAGTTATTTGCTCGGTTTAGGCTCTTCCCTTTTCGCTCGCCGCTACTTAGGGAATAAAAATTCCTTTTTCTTTTCCTCCGCTTACTGAGATGTTTCACTTCAGCGGGTTCGCTCCCCGATTTTTAATCGGGGTAATCCAGTTTATCGCTGGATTGGGTTTCCCCATTCGGAAGTCCCCGGATTAAAGGTTGCTAGACACCTACCCGAGGCTTATCGCAGTCACGCCACGTCCTTCGTCGCCTCAACCTTCCAAGGCATCCACCATCTGCCCTTAAATTTACCATCTTGGCTAGCAATTAATAACCACAATTTTCAATTTTCAATGATCTTTCCTTTCAATCAAAAATCGCTTCTGAGGAAGCGATTTCTGCAACAATTAAAATTTGCAGAATATTAACCGCTTCCTTTGTTGAAAATTGTCATTAAGTTTTCCATAACCGAGTTTATTTTAGCAATTCAAAAAACCTTGTCAAGGGTAGAACCTATTTAGGCGAAGAGAACGAAGTTCTCTTCTTCACCTTCGCTTTAATAAATTAAAGCTCGGTATTTAAATCTTATTTTACCTTTCCGAAATTTTTTCTCCTATTTTTTCAATCAACTTAGCGGCTGCCTCCTTTCCTCCTAATCCAAAAGCTAAGCCTAAGGCCAAAGCAATCATTCCCACAAAACCAATCACCAAAGTATTAATAATGGTCGGAGTGACTCCTAGCTGAAGTAAAATAGCTAAACCAGCAAAAATATAAATTGCCCAACGAACTGCTACTCCTAAAAATTCAGTATAGCCTAACTCAAGCTTTTTTACTCCCGCCCGGACAATCTTTTCTAAAATATCAGCTAAAATTATCGCTACCACGAAAATAGCTATGGCCACCACTAAATTGGGAAGCCAACCAATTACACTTCTGAGGAAATTAGCGAACTGAACAAATCCTAAAATCTCCACCGCTGCTAACAAGAAGACAATCACCAAAATCCATTTACAAATTGCTCCAATAAAGTCTGAAGGATTAACTTTTAACTCGGCCTTTTCTAGAGCCTCTTTCCAACCAGTTTTTTCAAAAAGTTTATTAAATTTTAGCCGAGTCAAAATTCCAGATATCAGCTTCCCTACTCCGATTGCTATAAACCAGCCGATAACAAAAACAATAATTGCTCCAATCAAAACTGGGATAAAATTTAAAAATCCTTGCCAGGCAGATTGCAAAGCTTGAAGAGTTATCGTACCCCAATCTAAAATCATAATTAATTAATCTCTAATTTCTAATAACTAATTTCTAATGTTCGACCTTTAGAAGTTACTCTATTATACCAAAAATAGAAAAGTTCCCCCTGTGGAAAACTTTTGTGGACCGATGGGGATTCGAACCCCAGACCTCCACATTGCAAATGTGGCGCTCTACCAGCTAAGCTATCGGCCCTTGGTGGGCACGGAAGGAGTTGAACCTTCCACCTCTTCTTTATCAGAGAAGCGTTCTACCGCTGAACTACGTGCCCAGGATGAATAATTCTTTTTTTACTGGGAAGCTATTTATTCTGCTCTTAAAAATAATATTCAATCCAATTTTTTTAAAAACTTCTTCCCATTCTTTTTCTGATTTGAAAGAAGTTTGAAGAACATTCGTTCTTCTCTCCCCTTCGCTCCGCTCAGGTGTTTGATTTTGATTTTGGAAAATTTTAGCAAAGGAAATTCCGTGAATTTTGCAAATTATTCTTGATAAAAAGCCTTCTGGTAAATCTTCATAAACTATAATTTTATCTTTAGCTACCCTTTTTGCTTCTTTTAAAAGCGAAATCGGGTCTCCACTGTGATGTAAAACATAGTTTATCAAAACTGCATCAAAGGAGTTTTCTGGAAAAGAAAGTGATTTACCGTTAATAATTTTAAAAGGAAGGGGGGATATTCTGTTATCTTTAATATCCACCCCGACAACCTCGGCCTGAAAAATTTTTTGAAAAGTCATCCCTATTATTCCTGAACCGCATCCTAAATCCAGAATTTTGGAGCCTTTTTGAATAAAATCTTGGCAGTCTAAGCACATTTTCTGAGCTGCTCTTTCGTAAATTTTAGAAAAAATTCGGTAAAAATTCATTTACGGGGCTTGCTAAAACTTCCAATGATTAAATCCGGTATTAATTTTTTAAGATTAGCCGGGCTAATTTTTATTGACCAATTATAGTCGCCACCATTAACAATAATTTTGGATTGGGTTAGTAATTGAGCATCGATAAAAGTTGGTAGCCGCCACAAATTACCAAAAGGAGGAATTGCTCCAACTTTCACCCCCTTTAATTTATTTTTTATTATTCTTTCTGAAACAAAATCTACCTTTTTGGTTTTGGTAATTTTTTTAAATTTATTTCGGGTGGCGGGTGGGTTGTAATCTAAGTTTTTATTGGCTGAAATTAAAATGACAGCTGGATTTTTATCGAGTTTTATCACTAAAGTCTTTCCTACCATTTTTTGAGGAACTTTTAGGGTTGCTGCCTTATCAAAGGCAGTATAAACCGTCCGATGTTTTATCGGTTCATACTTAACTTTATTTTTTTCAAGAAATTTAATTAGTTTTTTCGGAATTGGCATACTTTTATATTGTAGCAAATTTTAAACAAAAAACAAGGTTCAACCTTGTCTTTTTACTTTAATCAGTTTCTTAGAGTCGCCCCGAAGATCTCGATTTAGAGCTCCGAGATCAATGCTCCAAAATTAGTTTGAGAATTCTCGCAAACCAATTCCGATCGACACTAATTTTTCTAAACCCTGAGGTTTAAAAAAATTTAAAATAAGTGATCCATCCACAGGTTCCCCTACGGATGCCTTGTTACGACTTCATTCTTGTTACCGACCTTAGCTTAGGTCCACCCAAGGCGGAACTTCGGCTACTGCCGGCTCCCCTAATGTGACGGGCGGTGAGTACAAGACTCAGGAACATATTCATCGCCACATGGCTGATTGGCGATTACTAGCGATTCCAGCTTCATGAGGTCGAGTTGCAGACCTCAATCCGAACTAAGAGGCTGTTTGATGGGATTAGCTCCAGGTTACCCTTTAGCAACCCATTGTCAGCCCCATTGTACCACGTGTGCAGCCCAGGGCATCAAAGGGCCATGCTGATTTGGCGTCATCCTCACCTTCCTCCTGGTCATCCCAGGCAGTTCCCTATGATAGATAAAACATAGGGTAAGGGTTGCGCATGTTACCGCATTTAAGCGTGCATTTCAAAACACATGCTGACGACAACCATGCAGCACCTGGGCTAGTGTCCTTGTGGGTAGATCTTCTTTTCGGAAGATTTTCACTAGCCTGTCAAGCCCTGGTAAGGTTCTTCGCTTGTTGTCGAATTAAGCCACATGGTCCACCGCTTGTGTGAGTCCCCGTCTATTCCTTTGAGTTTTAGCGTTGCCGCCGTACTTCCCAGGCGGGACACTTAACGCGTTAGCTTCGCCACTTGAAGGGTCGACACTTCAAATAGCCAGTGTCCATCGTTTACAGCGTGGACTACAAGGGTATCTAATCCTTTTTGCTCCCCACGCTTTCGTCTCTCAGCGTCAGGGTCGCCCTAGCTGAATGCCTTCGCTTTCGGTGTTCCGGTCGATATCAACGAATTTCACCTCTACACCGACCGTTCCATCAGCCTCTAACGCCCTCTATTCTGGAAGTATCTCTGGCAGCCCAAAAGTTAAGCTCTTGGTATTTAACCAAAGACTTTCCAGATCGCCTACAGACGCTTTACGCCCAATAAATCCGGATAACGCTCGGGGGTCACGTATTACCGCGGCTGCTGGCACGTGATTAGCACCCCCTTATTCCTGGAGTACCGTCAATCGAAACTTCTTCCCCCAGAAAAGCTCTTTACACCCCGAAGGGCTTCTTCGAGCACGCGGCGTCGCTGGATCAGGGTTTCCCCCATTGTCCAATATTCTCGACTGCTGCCTCCCGTAGGAGTCTAGCCCGTGTCGCAGTGCTAGTGTTGGGGAACATGCTCTCACATCCCCTACCCGTCATCGCCTTGGTAGGCCATTACCCTGCCAACTAACTGATAGGCCGCGGGCCGATTCCAGAGCGGATTTCTCCTTTACCACCCACCAAATTATGGTGGGAGGACTATTGGGAATTAGTCCGTCTTTCGACGGATTATGCCCATCTCTAAAGTTCGTTACCCACGTGTTACTAACCCGTTCGCCACTAGCCACCCGAAGGTGACTCGTACGACTTGCATGCCTTATCCACGCCGCCAGCGTTCATCCTGAGCCAGGATCAAACTCTCAAAAAAAATTAATTTCGGGACAACTCTAAAAAACTGATACTTCGACAGACTCAGTATCAGTCCTGAGCTTGCCGAAGAACTGACTCATATTTTGTTTTCAAGGTGCTTCCCCAATCTTTCGAAACAAAATCAGGAAAACACCTTCCTGATTATTTCTAACGTGTCTTCGGTTTTAATTTATTTCACTTCATTTTCTAAAAAACATCATATAATCTTTACAACCTTTCTACTTTTATTTTACTTTTTCCAAAACTCTTTGTCAAGTCTTAAGCCGAGACCGGGGCTCGAACCCGGAACCTTTTGTTTACAAAACAAATGCTCTACCAATTGAGCTATCTCGGCCTATTTGTTTTTGGGCGAAGAGGAATTCGTCCTCTTCTTCCCCCTCGCTTCTATAAATGAAATCTCGGTGGTTGATTTTTTTATCTCTTCCCAATAATTATCACTGAGTTCCTTTTTTCGGGATTTTTCCCTCAATCTTTGAAGCCAACTTCCAGTTTTATTTTCTGATTTTAAGCTTAGAATTCTAATTTTTGAAAGGATTTTTTGTAAAAAGACCTCATAGGAAAAAGATTTAAAACCAGGGGTATTTTTAATTTTCCTCTTTAGCTTTGGCCAAAAAAGTTCTCCAGAAGGTTTTTTAATAACTTCTGGTAATTCAACCAATACCGGAATTTTCCGAAGAATAATCGCTCCTATTCCCAAAAGACTGCCAAATAAAATTATTACCGCTACCAGTTCAGAGTTCATATCTAATAAATCTTTTTATTATAATATTTTCACCTAACTTGGCAATATATTCTTGAACTAAATCTCGAATAGTTTTAGCTTCATCTTTTATCCAGAGCTGTCGCATCAAAGAAGTTTTTTTAGGGTCCATAGCTGCAATTTGGAGACATAACTCGTGAGCTAGTTTTTGAAAATCTTCGGATCTGGCCACAAAATCTGATTCGCAATCCAACTCAACCATTGCCCCAATTTTCTTTCCAGGATGAATATAACTTTCAATTATTCCTTCTTTTGTCTCCCTTTTTATTTTTTTTCCAGCTAATTGAGAGCCCCATTTTTTTAAAATTTCTTTTGCTTTTCCAACGTTGCCCTTAGCTTCGGTTAGAGCTTTTTTACATTCAATAACCGAAACGCCTGTTTCTTCTCGAAGTTGTTTAATTTGATCTATTTTTATTATATTACTTTTCATTTTTCATTTTACACTTCTCAATTGCCTCTTTCACTTTATCCAAAATGTATTTTACCGAACTTATGGCATCGTCATTGGCTGGAATGGGAAAATCAGCCAAAGTGGGGTCAACATTAGTATCAGCAATTCCAATCACTTTTATTCCTCTCATTTTTGCTTCTTTAACTGCTGCGGCATCTTTTTTCATATCTAAAACAAAAATGGCATCAGGTAATTTTTCTAAATTTTTTATTCCTTCAAATTTTAGTTTAAGGTTTCTTAGTTCTCGGTCAATTTTAGCTTTTTCTGTTTTAGAATATTTTTCTAATTCTCCTTCTGCTTTTTTCTTTTCTAAATCTTTAAAATATTCTATCCTTTTTTTAATGACTTCGAAATTGGTAAAAGTCCCCCCAAGCCAACGTTCTATTACATAAGGAAGCCCACAATCTTTAGCAATATCTTTTGCTAAATCTTTTAATTGAATTTTTGTCCCAACTAAAAGCAGAATTTTATTTTCGGAGATAAGTTCTTGAATAAATTTTAAAGCTTCTTTAAGTTTCTCGACCGTCTTTTCTAAATCAATAATATGAACCGCATTTCTTACTCCATATAAATAAGGTTTCATTTTGGGATGAATTCTAGAAGTCCGATGACCAAAATGAACTCCGGCCCGAGTCATTTCTTCAGGATCAATTTTAAAATCAACTTTTTTTATCCTTGCCATATAATAAAATTTTACAATACTTCTCTTGATTTTTCAATAGTAATAAGCTATGATTATGAATATTATGAAAAAGAACATCCATCCAAAGTACTATAATAACTGTCGAGTCACCTGTGCTTGTGGCAATACTTTTACTATTGGTTCAACTAAAGAATTCCTTGAGGTTGAGATTTGTTCCAAATGTCACCCTTTTTATACTGGTAAAGAAAAAATTGTTGATACTATGGGAAGAGTAGAAAAGTTTAGAAAAAGACTAGCAAAAAAAGCGGAAATGGCAAAAAAAAGAAAACATGCCCGACATTAAAACCATTAAAACCGAGGAGTCTCAAGCAGTAATTATTGAAATTCGAGCTGGGACCGGAGGACAGGAAGCCTGCTTATTTGCCGGGGATCTCTTTAGAATGTATTCAAAATATGGACAAAGTCAAACCTGGCAACAAAAAATTTTGAATTCTCATCCTACCGAATTGGGAGGTTTTAAAGAAGTCATTTTTGAACTTAAAAACGGAGATGTCTTTTCAAAAATGAAATATGAGGGAGGGGTACATCGAGTTCAGCGAATTCCGGAAACTGAAAAGGGTGGAAGAGTCCATACCTCTACTTCTTCTGTCGCTATTTTGCAAAAGCCTAAAGGAGCCCAAATTAAAATAAAACCAGAAGATTTAAAAATTGATTTTTATAAAGCTTCTGGCCCCGGCGGTCAATATGTTAACAAAAGAATGACCGCAGTCAGAATTACTCATTTACCAACTAGTTTGGTGGTCACTTCCCAAACTGAAAGAAATCAATTACAAAATAAAGAAAACGCCCTAGCTATTTTAGAAGCCAGGCTTTTAGAAAGAAAAGAAATAGCGGAAACTGAACAGGTTTCTGGAGAAAGAAAAGCCCAGATTGGCTGGGCAAAAAGAGCAGAAAAAATCAGAACCTATAATTTTCCTCAGGACCGAGTGACTGACCACCGGATTAAAAAAAGCTGGCACAATATCGAAAAAATTATGGCCGGAAATTTGGATAAAATTGTCTCAACGCTTCAAAAAAACCTTCAATAAAATTACAGGAGTGCAATCCCTGTAATTTTCACCGCTCATTGTTCACTATTCGCTGCTCACTTTATTTGGGGATAAAAATTCGGCCTTCGCAGTCTCTGGTCATAGTACCGTGGTCAATAAAAACCTGGAGGCAATTGGTTCTCTTAGTTATCGATCCTCCGTAAAATTTTTCCTCCCATTTACTCCATTCACTCCCAGAAAAATATCTCATAGCCGCCGTTAATTCATTACTTAAGGCGCCTTGTTTTTTTAAGTATAAAGCAGAGGCCAAAAATGCATCTTCAATTTTCCATGGATTAGGAAACCTCCCAATAATGGCTTGTACCTGGTCCCTAATTGACATCCAGGTACGAGGCATAAACTGAGCAGGGCCCATTGCTCCACCCCAGCCAAAAGGTTTTCCTTCAAACCACATTACACAAGACACAGGGGTTTTAAAGGAATCACGACCTAATTCTTTGGTAATGTTTAAAAAATCAGGCACCTGCTTTGGACTCATTGTCCTGATCGCTTTTTTCCCTGACTGTATAAAAACACCGTCGCCTGTTTCTAATCCCTTCTCGCTTAAATAACATTCGCCAACCACTCTGCCAAGAGCTGATTCTTGGGTAATTATTGACAATAAAAACGCAGGCCTAACGCCTGTTTGCCCATAAACCCACTCAGCTATAACTAAAAGATCTCCAAAGGGAAGCTGTTCACCTTCTGGCACTCCAATTAATTCAAAAATTCTTGCTCTAATTTCAGCCGCTTTTTTTTGAGTTTCTTCTTTTTCTTGGAGATATTTTTGATACTCTTCTTCAGTTAATTTTAGGAAATACTCTTGCTCTTCTTTTGTCTTTGCGCTTTCCTGTTTTTGAAGCGTTTGGATTTTTAACATTCTTTCGGTGTCTTCTTTTTCTTCGGATAGCAGTTCTTTTTCGGATTCAAGAGAAGATTTTAAGGATTTAATAGTTTCTAAAAGTTCTTGATTTTTAGAATTCAAAATTTCTAAAGCCATTAAATCGTCAAAAAAATCAGAAAGTTTCTTTTCAGAAAGTAAAATTTCAATCAAAGATTTCTGGTCTTCCTCATAAATGCATTGCAAAATATCAGCTAACTGATATCTGGAATCTCTGATTTTTAAAGAAGTTTTTTCAATCGAAGATTCAGTATCTTCGACTTGAAACCCTAAGTCTTTAATTGCTAAATTTGATTGGTAAATTTGATAATCTAAATTTTTTATTTTTTTCCTTAAAATGTAAATCTGATTCTGGAGAGTCTTTTTCTCTTGCTCAGTTTTAGTAATATCTTTTTCAATTTGGGCGCTTTTTTCTTCATAATACTTTGCACATTCTTCGAGAAGCTGGCGGCACTCAACATCTGAAAGAGTTTGACAGGCTTCTTCAATCTTCTCTATTGATTGACAAGCTTCCTCCAGATTTACCTGAGCAAAACTCTTAAAATTCGGTAAAATAAAAGCCGAAATTAATGTAAACAATAAAATTAATTTTAAGAGATATTTAATCTTCATTTTGGTTTTTCTTCTTCTTTTTCCTCCACTTTCTCTTCCACTTTTTCTACTTCTTCTACTTTTTCCTCAATTGGTTTTTCCAATTCTTCTTCTACTTTTTCTGGCGGAGAAACTGCGACCACAACCTCTTTTGGCTCCTTGAGAATTTTTACCTCTTTTGAGACAATTAAATCTTTAATTAAAATACTGTCCTCAAAAGTTTTTAAATTTTCAATATTTACTTTAATTTCGTGGGGAAGATTTTGGGGTAAGGCTTTTACTTCTACTTCAGAAATATTTTTAACTAAAGTTCCTCCTAAATCCTTTACGGCTTCAGCTTCCCCTTCAAAAACTAAGGGCACCTCAGCTGTTACTTCTTCCTTCAAGCTTGGTTGATAAAAATCGACATGAGTAGGCTTTTCAGTTAAGGAATCTAATTTTACTTCATGAATTAAAACTAAAAACTTTTTTTTATCGATCTCAAGCGAAATTAAAGAACTTTCTCCGGCTTCTTTATAAATTTTCTCAAATTCTTTTAAATCAATCTCCAAAGGCCTAGTTTCAATTTTTGGCCCATATAAAACTCCAGGCAAAATGCCCTTTTTTCTTAAAACTTTCACCTTTTTCCCAAGGTCTTTGCGAATTTTAGATGATAAAATTAACATATTTAAATTTTACTGGCAGAACCAAATAATTTAATTTTTTTCTCAACTACTTTTTGGACTGCCCTAACAACCTCTGGCATATATTTGTAGGGGACAATTTCTTTTGGTTTTTCTTTAAGTACCTTCTTTAAAGTGTTGGTATAGGTTATTCTTAATTCGGTATTAATATTAATTTTAACAATCCCCAGTTTTATTGATTTTTTTATATCTTCTTTGGGTGTTCCCGACCCTCCGTGTAAAACCAGAAAGGTATCCCCTGCTCTATTTTTAATCTCTTTTAATCTTTTAAGCCGGAGCCGGGGATTTAAACCTGTAACCTCAATCCCATGAAAAGCCCCAATGCTTACTGCTAAACTGTCTATATTGGTTTCTTTTATAAATTTATTAGCATCGGCAGGATTAGTTAAATTTTCTTCTTTTATCTCAAATCTTTCTCTGTAAAGCCTTGATGCATCGGTGCCAATCATCCCTACTTCGCCCTCAACTAAAACGTTTTTCTTTTTAGCATATCTTACTATTCTTTTGGTAATTTCAGTATTCTCTTCTAAAGGTAATTTTGAACCATCAAAATGAACTGCATCATAGCCGGCTTCAATTGCCTCCTTAATATAACTAAAGGATTTACCGTGGTCAAGATTTAAAAAAATGGGTAATTTTGTTTCTTCCCTAAAGCTCTTTACTAGAGATACTGCCTGTCCTAATCCAATTGATTTACTTTCTCCCTCCGAAGTCCCTAAAATTACTGGAGCTTTCATTTTTATTGCTGCCTGAATTATTGCTTTTAACGTTTTTAAATTAGAGAAATTAAACTGGCCAATCGCCCATTTTTCCTTTGCCGCCTTCTTCAAATAATATTTAAGATTTTTCATATCTCCTCAATCTTTATTTTAACTTTTTGAAACTTCTGATTTTTTTTAAAAATCCCCTCTTTAGCTCCCCATTTTTGGAGACAAAAAGCAGCATTAGCGATAGCGAATTGGGTTGAAGCTGTTATATCCCCTTTGTTTTTAATATATCCTGATAAAAATCCTGAGCCAAAAGCATCGCCAGCTCCGGTTTTGTCCAAAATTTTTGTTTTAAGAGGATAGGCTGAATATAAAAAATTATTCTCAGCTACTAAAACTCTATTTTCTCCATTAGTTATAATTAAAATTCCTGGGAAAAATTTCTTGATTTTCTTAATTAATTTTTTTCCTTCAAGCTTCGCTGACGCTTGCTTTACTAAAAAGCTTTTTACCAAAATCTGCGCTTCTTCTTGATTTAAAAGTAAAATATCAATTTTCTTAAGAAAGGGATGTAAAATTTTAGGAGCTAATTTTAATTGAGAAGAACTGAGGTTAGACATTATTTTAATTTGATTTCCTTTAGCGAAATCTATTAAATCCTTAAAAACTTTAGTTAACCCTTCTCCTAAAGGTGCCAAATAAAACCATCTGGTATTTTTAATTGCCGACCACTGAATCTGTTTTGCAGTCAGAGTTTGAGAAGCTCCTTTGTAAACCAAAATTGTTCTCTCTTGGGGGGTGGAAAAAATTACTGAAAGATTGGTCGGTTTTTTATCAGTTTTGAAGACGAATTTGGTTTCCACTCCCTTTTCTTTTAATTCTCTTAAAACTTCTTTCCCTTCTGGATCATTACCAATAACTCCGCAGTAAGCTGTCTTTAATCCCTGGGCAGCAAAAGTAGCTGATGTATTTGTCCCCCCTCCCCCTGAATGAAAATGAATTTCTTCAATGTTAATCTTGTAACCATAAGGTAATAAAATCTCTTTTTCAATATGGTCTTTTTTAAAGTCACCAATTAAAAATTGTTTTGCTCTCAAAAAAATATCTCTAGCCGCTGACCCAAATGTAATGATGTCAAACATTGAAATGAATTGAAAATTCATTGAACATGGTTTCTTTTTAGTTGTTTTTCTTTTTTGGCTACAGTTAATGTAGTTTTAATTACGGTATCTGGATTCAATGACATTGACTCTATTCCTTGCTCAACTAAAAATTCAGCAAATTCTGGAAACGTAGAAGGTGCATCTCCACAAATTCCACAATATTTCTTTTTCTTTTGGCAAAGTTTTATTATCTCTCTAATCATGTTTTTCACAGCTTTATTTCTCTCATTGCCAATATGGGCTATCTGAGCATTATCTCTATCTATCCCCAAAACTAATTGGGTGAGATCATTTGAACCAATACTCATCCCATCAAAAATTTCCAAAAACTCTTTAGCTAAAATAATATTGGAAGGAATTTCACACATCATAATTACTTTTAAGCCGTCCTTACCTTTCTCCAATCCCCCCTCCCTCATTATCTTTAGTACTTTTCTTCCTTCTTCTACTGTTCGGCAAAAAGGAATCATAGCCCAGATATTTTTTAAACCAAATTCCTCTCTGGCTCTTTTTAATGCCTGACATTCAAGCAAGAAAGCTTCCTTAAATTGGGGGCCATAATAACGGGAAGCCCCCCTCCAACCAAGCATAGGATTGGCTTCTTCTGGTTCAAATTGCTTTCCTCCGATTAGGGCTGCGTATTCATTAGTCTTAAAATCAGAAAATCTAACGATAACTGGTTCAGAATAAAAGGCGGCGGCAATTTGACTAATCCCCTCAGCTAGTTTTTCAACAAAATATCTTTTTTTATCTTTATATCCAACAGTAATTTCTTCAATTTTCTTTTTTAATAGTTTGTCTTTTATTTTTTTAAAGCGGCATAAAGCCAGAGGATGAATTCTAATTTTCTCAGCCAAAATAAATTCAATCCTGGCTAACCCTACTCCATTGTGTGGTAAAAATGAAGTTTTGAAAGCAATTTCTGGGGCACCGATATTAACCATTATTTTAGTTTTCAATCTGGGTATTTTCTTTAAATTATATCTTTTTATTCTAAATGGAATTTTCCCTAAAAAGATTCTTCCGTTTAGTCCTTGGGTACAATCTACAGTAACCGTTTTACCGGTTTTTAACTTTTTTGTGGCGTCTTTTGCTCCAACAATGCAGGGCACTCCGAGTTCTCGGGAAACAATTGCCGCATGGCAAGTTTTCCCACCCTCTTCGGTTATAATTGCTGAGGTCTGAGGAAAAATCGAAACCCAATCTGGGTCAGTCATCCTAGTTACTAAAACTTCTCCTTTTTGAAATTCTCCAATTTTTGAAATATTGGGGATTAATCGAACTTTACCGATTCCAATTTTATCTCCAATAGCACTACCAGTCAAAACTGGTTTCTTTTTTGTCTTAATTTCGTATTCTTGATAAAATTCCCCAATTTTGGGGGTATGGATTGTTTCTGGCCGAGATTGAACAATAAATAATTTTCCTGTCTTTCCATCTTTTGCCCATTCAATATCCTGAGGAAATTTGTAATGTTCTTCAATCAGACAAGCCCATTTGGCTAATTTTAAAATTTCTTTTTCGGTTAAAGAAAATTTTAGTTGTTGATTTTTTGAAACCTGAACTTCTTTCAATCCCCCATTTTTACTATAGATATATTTTTTTGTCTTTCTTCCTAAGTTTTTAATAATTACTGATTTATAGCCCTGTTTTAAGGTTGGTTTGAAAATATAAAATTCATCAGGAGTAACTTTTCCCTTAACAATCATTTCTCCCACCCCCCAAATTGAATTTATTAAGATAACATCGGGAAAACCGGTTTCGGTATCAAGGGTAAAAATTATCCCCGAAGAAGCCAAATCAGACCTAACCATTTTTTGAATTCCCACCGACAAAGCAAATTTCAAATGGGAAATTCTTTTTTCTTCACGATAGGCAATTACTCGGTCAGTAAAACTGGAAGCCAAACATTTTTTTATCGCTTTAAACAAATTTTCTTTGCCAGAAACATTTAAGTAGGTTTCGAATTGGCCGGCAAAGGAATCAGTCGGGGCATCTTCGCAAACACCCGAAGACCTAACTGCCACCTTAACGTTATCTTGATTATAATTTTGAGACAATTTATTGTAGGCCTTAATTATCTCTTTTTTTAGATCTTCAGGAAGTTTGGCTTTTAAAACAAGACTTCTGGCTTCCTTCCCAGTTTCTTGTAAACTCTTGATGCTTTGGCTCTTAAATTTTTTAAAAATTTCTTTTAATTTTTTCTCAATTTTATTTTCTCTCAAAAAATACCAGTAAGCTTCGGCAGTCAAAGCAAAACCATCAGGAATATTTATTCCTTTTGAGGATAATTCCCCTATCATTTCTCCCAAAGAGGCATTTTTTCCTCCAGCCAAAGGAATATCTTTTTTTGAGATTTCTTTAAACCAAAGAATATGTTTTGGGAACTTTTTTTTCATTGTTTTATTATTGCTTTAATTCTTTCCACGCTTTCGGGATTGGCTAAGGTGGAGAGGTCGCCAAGTTTCTCTCTAGTAGGCGAAGAGGATTTATCCTCTTCTTCACCCTTCGCTACGGCTTGGGTAAATAATTTTCTTAAAATTCGACGCATAATTTTACCGCTGCGGGTCTTTGGTAAATCTTCAACTAAATACACTTCTTTTGGTAAAGCAATCGGACCAATTTCTTTTCTAACCTGTTTAATAACTTCTTTTTTAATTACCTCCATATCCTTAAGGAGTTTAGCTCCTTTTGAAACTACAAAGGCTACTGGCACCTCTCCTTTTATTTGGTCTAGAATTCCAATCACTGCACACTCAGTAATGTCTGGATGCAAATTAATAGCTGCTTCTAACTCTCCAGTAGTTAATCTGTGACCAGCTACTTTAATTACATCGTCAACTCTGCCCACAATTCTAATTAAGTTGTTTTCATCGATTATCGCAGCATCGGAAGTGAAATAAATTTTATTACCATATTGACTCCAATAAGTTTTTTTGTATTTTTCAGGATTTTTGTAAATCCCTCGAAACATTCCGGGGGCAAAAGGGGGAAGCATCACTAAATTACCCTCTTTACCAAAGGGCAAAGATTTTCCTTTTTCATCAAAAATATCAAATTTTGTTCCGGGAAATGGCAAACCGGTGAAAGCTGGTTTAAAAGGTCCTACTCCTGGTAAAGAAGTAATTAAAATGCCACCTGATTCTGTTTGCCACCAAGTATCAACTAAAGGACATTTTTCTTTTCCCACTTCTCTAAAAAACCACTGCCAGGCTGCTTCATCAATTGGCTCCCCAACCGAACCTAAAAGTCGTAAGGTCTCAAACTTATGTTTCCTGATTAAATCAGTGTATTTTTCAAACATCCTAATTGCCGTGGGGGCAGTATAAAAGATGGTTACCTTATGTTTTTCAATAATTTTTGCCCACCTATCAGGATTTGGCCAATCAGGAGCCCCTTCAAAGATAAGCGTTGTCACTCCGTTAAGTAAGGGAGAATAGATGGTGTAGGTATGCCCAGTAACCCAACCCGGGTCAGAGGTGCACCAAAAAATGTCTTGGTCATGGAAATCAAATATCCATTTTCCCGTCCAATAGGCTTGAACAGTATACCCACCACAAGTGTGGATGCAACCTTTAGGTTTACCAGTTGAACCACTAGTATAGAGCACAAACAATAAATCTTCACTCTCCATTATTTCTGGCTTACAAAAATTGCTTTCGTTTTTAATTAAATCTTCATACCAGATATTTTTATTAGAGCTCCAGGAAATTTCATTTTTCGCCCGTTTAACTATTATTACTTTTTCAACTTTTGTATTTTTAACTCCCTTATCGGCACTTTCTTTTAAGTTAATAATTTTTCCTCGCCTATAATAACCATCAGCAGTAATTAAAATTTTAGCTCCGGTATCTTGAAGTCTAATTTTCAAAGCAGCTGGCGAAAAAGCCGAAAAGACAACAGTATGAACAGCTCCAATTCTGGCACAGGCTAACATTGAAATTATTACTTCCGGAATCATTGGCAAATAAATTCCTACTCTATCCCCTTTTTTTACTCCTAATTTCAAAAGAGCATTGGCAAATCTATTTACTTCTCTAAAAAGATCTTGGTAAGTTAAAACCCTTGGCTTTTCTTTAATTGGTTCTGGTTCCCAAATTAAGGCAACTTTATTCCCCTTTTTGGGTAAATTTCTATCTAAGCAGTTTTCAGTAATATTTAATTTTCCTCCCAAAAACCATTTAAAATAAGGAGGTTTGTGCTCAAAAACCTTTTTCCATTTTTTGGACCAAAAAAGTTCTTTAGCTAATTTCTCCCAAAATTTAATTAGATTTTTGCCAGCTTCTTGATAAATCTTTTTATCGCTTACCCAGGCCCTTTTTTGAAATTCTTGAGTGGGGAAATACAAATCTCCTTTTTTTATCATACTTATGTTTAATTATACCTCAATTTAAAAACAGGGCAACGCCCTGTCCAAATATTTAAAACTTCATTTTAAATATTAGAGTTTCTTGCCTACATATTCGGCGAATTCAGCTAAACGACAGGCATAGCCCCATTCGTTATCATACCAGGCCACTACTTTAACTAAATTCTCATTAACCATAGTTAAAGGGGCGTCGACAATGGCCGAAAAAGAATTTCCTTTGTAATCAGAAGAGACCAGAGGGGCATCTTCTATTCCCAAAATTCCCTTTAATTCTTTTTTCTGGGAAGTTTTTTTGAAAATATAATTCACTTCCTCAACCGTAGTCTTTTTTTCTACCTCACAGATTAAATCTAAAATGGAAACAGTCGGGGTAGGTACTCTTAAAGCAATCCCATCTAATTTCCCTTGAAGTTCAGGTATTACTCGCGAAATTGCCTTGGCTGCTCCGGTAGTAGTAGGAATAATATTTAGAGCGGCGGCTCTAGCTCGCCTGAGGTCTCGATGGGGTAAATCTAAAATTCTCTGATCATTAGTATAACTATGGATAGTGGTCATAAATCCTCTAACAATTTTGAAATTATCATTCAAAATTTTAGCTACCGGAGCTAAACAATTAGTGGTACAGGAACCCATATCTACAATTTCGTTTTTTTTAGGATTAAATTTTTCCTCATTTACTCCTAAAATATAGGAGGAAATTTTTTCTGGGCTCTTTGGGGGAGCAGAAATTATTACTCTTTTTGCTCCAGCTTTCAGATGTTTTTTTGCTCCTTCAAAATCAGTAAACCGGCCAGTGCATTCTAAAACTACATCAATTCCCATTTTTTTCCAGGGTAATTTTGCCGGATCTGATTCGGCTACCACCTTTACCTGTTTTCCCGCATAAACTCCGTCAACTAAAAGAGCATCTTTGGTAAATTTCACTGATTTTTTATAAATTCCATACAAAGAATCATACCTTAATAAATGAGCCAAGGTTTCAGTATCAGTTAAATCATTAATCGCCACTACCTCTAAATTGGGGTGATTATCTAAAATTCTTCTGAAAGTGGGCCGACCAATTCTTCCAAAACCATTGATAGCAATTTTTATTGACATAAAAATTATTCCTTAATATTCAAAATTTTACAAATTTTCTCTTTATCAAATCCTACCACAATTTGGCCATCGATTTCTACCACCGGTACCTCCAACTGTCCTGACTTTTTTATTATTTCTTCCCGGGCCTCTTTATTTTTAGAAACATCAATCTCCTCAAATTCTATATTATGCTCTTTCAAAAATTCCTTCAAGGTAAAGCAATAGGCACAGCTTGGCGTAACAAATAGACGAACTTTGGATTGAGACATTTTTAACACCCTCCCGGAGAACCTGTTTCATTTTCTAATGTCTGGCTACATTCTTCAGGAGGATTTTTAAATCCAGAACAAATTGCTTCTTTATAGCCTTCTGACGACCTCTCACCATCATAAATCATTCCATTAATTACTAAAGTAGGAGAGCCACTAATAGTTATTTTTTCTTGGTTTTGATGACGGGTCGGGTCTTGAACCGGGTATTCAACTTTATTAAGCCCAACTTCTTGGGCTAATAAAGTTTCGGCTTCTATAGTTTGGCAATCTTTAATTTTTTGAACATCAATTCCTAAATTTTTGGCAATTTCTTCCCATTTTTCATCTACATTTCGAGAAGTAGTTTCTTTATTGATTTTCATCACAAAATCCCATAGTTTATTCCTTTGATATTTTTGAACACAAATTTCTCTTATATCTTGATTAATTTCTTGAATCCCGTGCATTGAACAATATTTATTTTCTTCGTCTAAACAATAATCAGGATAACCACTTTGATAATTATTATAAATTACATAATGGAGGTCAATCTCTGCTTTATTTTTCAAAAGTTCTACTACCGGCATCATTAATTCTTCAGCCTGATTGCCATAAGGACAAAATGCCATCGCAAATAATTTAACTCCGGGAACATCAGTTTTTGGAATCTCTTTGGCAGTAGGAGGATTTAAATCAATACCTTCAGTGAATAGAAGTTTTCCATCTTTAGTAACATAAGAATCGTATTCATTCTCTCCAATTTTAAGATGAATTTTATAGACTCCGTTTTCCTCTCCCACACTTATTAAGGAAGCAGCGCCTCCCACATCGAAGTTTTCATTAATATAATTTATTGCTTTTTCAGCTACCTGTTGGGGAGACAGCCCTTCGGAAACTTCCTCATTAACTTTCCCTTGATTGATAAAAATCAAAGCTCCGGCAATCAATATCCCAGCAATGACAATCGATATCGGTATTAAATTTTTGATAAATCCCTTAGACATACTTTAAGGATATCATAAACCTTACTTGCTGTAAATCTTGTTTAGCTCTTTAAGCAGATTTTTGAGGTCGATGTTGTACATTTTACAAACTTCCCCAATTTTTAAATTCTCCATTTCAAATTTGGCAAAAGGACAACCCAAACAAGGCAAATTGTATTTTGCCAAAATTTTCTCAGCTTCTGAATACTTTAAAATCTCAGCTAAAGTTGTATCTTCAGTAATTTTTGGCATTTTTACCCGGCTAGCCAGCCACCATCAATTACTACTGTAGAGCCAGTTATGTAAGAAGAGGCATTGGAGGCTAAGAAGAGCACCAAATTGGAAACCTCTTCTGGGTTTCCCACTCGATGCATTGGAACGCGAGCTAGCATCGCCTCCATCATTTTTGGGTCTTTTTTCATTGGATCTATCATCGGGGTTTCAATCATTCCGGGAGCAATGGCATTAACTCTAATTCCAAAAGGAGCTAATTCCACTGCTAAGGCTTCAGTCATCGCAATAATCCCCCCCTTGGAGGCACAATAATGAGCCAAGGTTGCCATCCCTATTCCGACTTGACCGGAAGCTACCGAAGCGATATTAATAATTCTTCCAGATTTCTGTTTTACCATCTCTTTAGCTACAGCCTGAGCACAAAGAAAATATCCTTTAAGATTAATATTCAGGGTTCTCGACCATTCTTCCTCAGTTAACTCTAAAAATGGTTTGAACTGACAAATCCCGGCATTATTTACTAAAATATCCACTCTGCCAAATCTCTCTATCGTCTTTTTTACTAAATTATCTACTTCTTCTTTTTTTGAAACATCACATTTTACTGCCAGGGCTTCTCCTTTTTCTTTTTTAATCTCTTCAACGACTTTCTGACAGTCCTCTTCTGAAATATCGGAAACCACTACTTTTGCTCCGGCTTTAGCTAAAACCAAAGCATGGGACTTCCCCATTCCCCTTCTAGCACCAGTAACAATAACTATTTTATTTTTTAAATCCATATTTTTAAAAAAAATTAAAAAATAATTAATCGACCTTTATGTTTTTATATTAAACTAATCCTAAAATCATGGCTATTCCCAATCCTAAAATAACGAGACCGGAAATTAAATTCAAATATCTTATATTTTTTGCTTGCCAGCCTGCAATATCTTCAACCTTCCCCAAACTCAAATAAATTATCAAAACCACAGCCAGCATCGGTAAGATAAATATCGAGTTATAAAGCAATAGCCAGGGGAGCGATTTTAATATTCCAAAAGGACATAAAATTCCGCCACAAATAATATAGGGCCCAATAGTACAAGGAAGTAAAAATATAGTTACAAAAGCCCCCACTAAAAAAGCTCCTTTAGGGCTGGTTATTTTAGAAATAATCCTATCTACTCTTGGCGATACTTTACAAACTGCTTTATATCGAAAAAAGTCTTTTAATTTGAAACAACCTAAAATTATAGCCCCAGCTCCCAAAATTTTGTAAAGCCATAATCTAATAAAAGTTAAAGATTGAATGAGCTGAAATGATTTAATGATTATCAGACCATAAATTAAATACATTACAAAAACTGCCAGAACAAAAGCCAAACCGGCTAATAAAATATTTCTTTTTTTAGCGGGATTGTAAGTTAAAATGGCAATGAGCATTAAAGTTAAAACTGCTAAAGCACAAGGATTCACTGCATCTACTGCTGCTAAAGATAAAATTTTAGGTAAAGTAAGCTCTTTTTTTGAAAATTGAGAAACTGCTTCTTCTTTTGAAAAACTTCCCTGACTGGTCCAAATTTTTGGCTGGCCAGGTAAAGAGTTTATATCTAATTGATTAAAATTAACCGAGGTTCCGTCCATCAAGGGACATTTATTACTATCTAGCCCCTCAATTTTCCCCCTAATGCTTTCTAAAATTGGCCTATCCCCTCTCATATAATCTTTTTTGTTAAATATTATTAAAGGAATCCCTAAACCGGAATTATAATTTTCATTGTATTCATAAAGCAAAGGGGCGTTTTCTCTTTGTTGATAAATTTCGTATTCTATCACAACAAAATTTGGGTATTCCTTTGGTAAATCTTCTAAAATTACTGGATCAGTATTGGCACAATGAGGACAACCAACCCCAGTAAAATAGACTGCGCAGATAAAATCACTGGAATCTTCTGCTTGAACAGAGTTAATAAAAAAGCTCGAAATTAAAAAAAGAGGTAAGATAAAAATTAAAGCTAAAATTACCAAAATCCACTTTTCTTTCATAATAAATATATTTTAGCAAATTATTCCTCCGCCTAAAACCTCCTGACCTTTGTAAAAAACCACTGACTGACCAGGAGTGATGGCTCGCTGAGGCCGATTAAATTTTAGGTGATAGGTTCTAGAGTTTAGGGTTTTAATTATTATCGTAGAGGCAGCGGTGTGTCTATATCTTATTTTTGCTTTTATTTTTAATGGCAGTTTTGGTTCCTTTCCAGAAATCCAATTAACTTTTTTAGCAATTAATTCTTTTTTAAATAAATCTTTTTCATTTCTGGTAACAATTAAAACATTCTTTTTTAAGTTTTTATCTAAAACATAAAAAGGACCGCCAGGAAGCTTTATCCCTTTCCTTTGGCCAATAGTGTAAAAAGTCAATCCTTGGTGGTATCCTAATATTTTTCCTTTAGTATCAACTATTCTGCCTGATTTTTGTTTAATGTGTCGAGCTAAAAAATCATTAATTGTTGTCTGGATAAAACAAATCTCTTGAGATTCTGGAATTTTAAAAACTGGTAATTTAAATTTCTTAGCCAAATTTCTAACTTGAGTTTTAGTATAATTTCCAATTGGAAATAAAATATGCTTTAACTGTTTTTGGTTAAGCTGCCAAAGAAAATAACTTTGATCTTTTTCTTTGTCCTTCCCTCTCAGTAATTTCCCTTGTTTTAGCTGGGCATAGTGTCCGGTAGCAATATAATTAGCGTTTAGTTTCCGGGCCTTTTTAAATAAAAAGTTAAATTTTATTTCTCGGTTACAAATTACACAAGGATTGGGAGTTCTTCCCGCCCTATATTCTTTAAGAAATTCATTAATGATTCTTTTCTGAAATTCTTTCCTCAAATCTAAAACTAAAAAGGGAATTTTTAAATTTTTAGCCACTTTTCTAGCTACTTTTCTCCCTTCTTTAAAACGGGGTGAATCAACTAATCTTAGAAAAACCCCAACCACTTCAAAAACGCGAGCGTTAGCGAAGCGTGAAGATGAACGAAGTTCATCGACTCCAGCCCTTTTTAAAAGAGCTGCTGCCACCGAACTATCTATACCTCCTGACATAGCGCAGATTACTTTTTTCATGATTTTAAAAACCCGCTAACAACCAAATCTATCGCCTCATTTTCACTTAAACCCCTCATTCGTAAATAATTCAATTCCTCTTCGGCAATCTTTCCAATTGAGGCCTCGTGGGTAATTTGAGCCAGTTTATTCTGGCAAATTAGCTCAGGTATTAAAGAAATTTTTGAATTTTTATCAACTAATAACCCCCGGCAATCCAAGTGTCCTCTACTTTGATTGCCCTTAGCTACAATTGTACTTTTAGCTTCAATTTGACTTTTCTTTTTACCTACTAATCTCAGTTTTAAAATTCCTTGCGAATTTTTTCCCTCAAGAAAAATTGATTCTCTTAGTTCTGCTTTTGAATTTAGACCATTAATAACAAAATTTACTTGAGCAGAAGAATTTTCTTTATTATGAAGAGTAGTAATTAAACGGAGATTTTTAGGAGGCAATAAATTTTGATAATTATAAATTAGTTTAGAATCTTTTTCTAAAGTAAATTCGTAATTTGGCTCGACAAAATCTTTTTCTCCCCATTTATGAAAATGATTATATTCTAAAAAAGCCCCCTCTTTAAGAATGAGCTTACCTTGTGCTCTATGACTACTACATAAATTGCTTTTTGCCGCATTACATAAAACATTGGCTTTAGCTTTAATGTTTTTCTCAAGAACTAAAAGATTGGTTAAGTTTTGGGAAATTTTAGGAGAAGCTATGGTTATACAAGTTACTAAAGGAAAACCCACTGTTTTTTTTATCCAAATAAAGTATCCTTCTTTTGGTTTTTTCTTAAACCATTTCCTTGTCCAATTAAATTTTTCCCAAGCCTGAGGGCTAGGCAAAATAGTAACTCCTTTTACTTCAAAAATGGTTTTTACCTTATGGTCAAACTGCCAATAATTGGCATTTTTTACATTTTTCGTAGCCATATTTTTTAATCACCCTTAAAACTTTTTTGTAATCTTTTCCTTTACAAATAATTTTTCCTCTCACCATAACATTGGTGGTTTTGGGTTTAAAAAATTTTAAAATATCCCCCGAATGAGTAATAAATAACGCTGCAATCTTTATCTTCTTCCCTAAAAACTCTTTTTTGATAATCTTTGCGACTCTTTCTATTTTCTTAATATCTAAACCAGAGTCTATTTCATCAAAAATTACTAATTTAGGATTTAAAGATAAAATTTGTAATAGTTCTGAAATTTTCTTTTCTCCTCCAGAAAAATCTACGTTTACCTCTCTTTCTAAAAGCTTTTTTCCCTCCTCGGGTTGAAAATCTTTTTTAAAAGAAATCCTTTCCAAAAGTTGAGATAATTTTACTCCTTTTATGACCGGGGGCGATTGCCAAGTCAAGGCAATTCCTAGCTTTACTCTTTTTTCCGAAGTAAATTTGGTAATATCTTTTCCTTGGAAAATAATTTTGCCTTTTTTGATTTTATATTTTGGATTCCCCAAAATAACTTGAGCCAAAGTGCTCTTTCCCGAAGCGTTGGGACCTAAAAGAGCTTGGATTTCTCCTCTTTTTATCTGGAGATTTACCCCTTTTAATATTTCTTTTCCATTGCCTTCAACTCTTAGTTTCTCTGTTTTCAATAAAATATTTTTCATTGATTTTTCACTAAATCAGCTAAGGTTATTGAATCTAAAGCAGAATTTAGAGAATCTTGGATTTTTTTCCAAAAATTTTTGGTTAAACACTTTCTTTCCCTTGGACAATGATATTTCCTTTCTCTGCCTGTGGCTATACATTTTACTAAACCCGTATTCCCTTCCAAAGTTCTAATTATTTCTCCGATTTTAATTTTCGAGGGTTCCCTCCTGAGAGAATATCCTCCTTGGGCTCCCTTTTTTGATTTAATAAGGTCTGCCTTTTCTAATTTGGAGATTATTTTTTCTAAATAATCAAAAGATATCCCTTCTTTTTTTGAAATTACTCTTAAGGGACAGATTTTATCTTGGAAGCGAGCTAAATAAACCATTGCCCGTAGACCATATTGAGATTTAGTAGAAATTTTGAACATTAAAACCGACAATATTTGTCGGTTTTATTGTAACCAATACAAATGTCCCTGTCAATTTTTTATCAAGTTAAGAATTTTGGGCATCAATTCTAATTGAAAGAAGTCTTCTATTTTCCTTTTTAGAGTATTTTTTTACTTTTTAGTTTTAACGACTTATCAAACTCGTACTCTACGATACCGGCAAAGGGCACTTCAAGGTTGATAATATCTTTATCAGATATTTTTTCAATGTGTTTTATTAACGCCCGCAGGGCATTATGACTGGCAACAATTAAAACATTTTTTTTCTCTCTTAAGTCTCTTTTGATATATTTCCTAAAAAAGGGAATTGCCCGCCTATAGACCTCATCTAAGCCTTCTCCTCCGCCTGGAGGGTCATAGTTAAAAGCCCGCCTCCACAAATGAGCTTTCTCGGCGCCATATTTTTTTATAACAGCTGGTTTATACCGACCCTGCAAACTTCCGTAATATCTTTCATTTAGGTCTTCTGAGATATATACAGGGTAATAATTCTTGTGCAGCTCTTTAAAATTACCCCACCTTTTCATTCTGCCTTCATCTAGCCAGATAAAAATAGGGTATTTCCTCTTAACGTAATCTAAAATTCTTATAACGGTATTTTGATTTCTGAGCAATGGCGAGGAGTAAATTTTATCAATTTTGTTTTTAAATATTTTTTTTGAGGTTAATTTTGCCGTCTTTATCCCTTCTTTTGCCAAAGGCACATCAACCCAGCCAGAAAATCTGTTTTCTAAATTCCACTGGGATTTAAGATGTCTCAACAAAATTAATTTAGCCATTTTTTTATTTTAACTCTTCTTCAATTCTTAATAACCTATTATACTTAGCTACCCTCTCCCCCCGAGCTGGGGCGCCAGCCATGATTCCATCAGCTCCTAACCCTACCGCTAAATCAGCAATAAAATCATCACAAGTATCTCCTCCTCGGTGTTTAACAAAAACTTTCCATTTGTTTTTAAGGGCGTATTTTGCAGCTTCAATTGTTTCTGAAACTGTCCCAATTTGGTTGGGTTTCAAAACTAATCCGTTGCAGGCTTTTTTATTTATCGCCTCTTTTATTCTTTGAATATTGGTTACCAAAAAGTCGTCGCCAATAATGGTAATTTTTCTGCCAAGTTTTTCTGTAATTTTTTGGAAACCCTCCAGATCAACCTCAGCAAAGGGATCTTCAATGGCTATTATTGGATACCTTTGACAAAGTTCCGAATAAAAAGCTAAGAGCTCTTTTCTGTTTAAGATTCCTTTTTCAAAGCGATATTTTCCATTTTGGAAAAAAGAGGTAGCAGCAACATCAAGAATGATTTTTATTTTATTTCTGCATCCTGCCTTTTTAGATGAATCCATTATCAAATCCAAAGCTTCTCTTGTCTTCTTCAAAGGCGGTGTAAAACCTCCTTCGATACCTACATTAGTGGCTGCCTTTCCGTATTTTTTAGTTAAAGTCGCTCCCAAGATATGATAGATTTCAGTTCCAAGTCTGAGTTTTTCTTTAAAAGAGCTGGTCTGAGACACTATCATAAACTCCTGAATGTCCAAATCGTCTCTGCCATGTAGCCCTCCTTCCATAAATAAAATGCAAGGAGCAGGAAGAACGGCTTTTGTCCTGGCAATTTCTGAAATCCATTTCCATAAAGCTGTTTTGCTTACTGCCGCCCCGGCCCGACAAACCGCCATTGATGCTGCCAAAATGGCATTCGCCCCTAGTTTTGATTTGTTCTTTGTCCCATCTAATTTAATCATTAAATTATCTATTTCTTTTTGACAGGTAACGTCTTTTCCCTTTAATTTTGGCCCAAAAATCTTATTAACATTATTTACTGCGATTTTTGCTTTTTTCTCTACTGCTTCATATTTCCCTTTGGAAACCCCGGAAGGAACCGAAGCCCGAAATAATCCCTGATTAGTAATTAAATCAACCTCTATCGTAGGAATTCCCCTGGAATTTAGAATTTCCCTGGCTTTAACTGCTTTAATTTTAGAATTTTTATTCATAATTTAGATGACGAAGGGGGTAAGGTTAAAATAAGAGTGATTAAAAGGGTAGCGCTACAAACAATGAAAGCTATATCTCTCCAGATAGCTCCTAATTTAAAGATGGAAATAAACAAAAAATCAAATGAAGCAGCTACTAGTACAAATAAACAGAGTAGGCTCATTCCCAAAGCTTTTCTTTTAAGATAAGGGTCTTCTGAAATTTTAAATTGGGAAAGAAAAATAATAATTAGGGGAATGAAAGTAACAGCGAACAGGAAGAATCTCAGAACAGACATCCAAATAACAAAGGGGCTAGATGGAAATCCCCAATTAATAGCCCCACTTGGTTCAAGAAAGGGATTATATGGAGTAATGACAGTAGAAATTGCTGCAATTAACCCTAAAATAAGAATTGGAGTAAATCCAAACCATGGAGAAATTTTAGGAAATTTAAGATAAATAATATGATAAGCAATTACAGCAAGAATAAAAGCCTGAATAAAGGAATTGATTTTTATTATTTTTACTAAAAAGGAAGGATTATTAGCAAAAAATAATCCCCCAATTGTATTGCTTAGAATAAAAAGTCCAAAAAGAATAACAAAACAAAGCACCTGTTTTGAAATAGCGTCTTTTTCTTTTTTCCAATACTGGAAAAAACGATAGACTAAATATCCTAAAGCAAAAAGTAAAGTTAGATAAGCAATTCCGGTAAAAGAGTAAGCCATAATTTATTGAAGATTTTTAAGATAATTATAGATAGATAAAGCGGCTTTTGCCCCTTCCCCAGCGGCAATTACAATTTGTTTTTCCTTTAGATCAGTGACATCGCCAGCAGCAAAAAGACCTGAAGTTTTTGTTTGATTATTCTTAGGATTAATTTTAATTTCGTCTTTTTCATTAAAATCAACCAAACCTTTGACAAAAGAAGTTGCTGGTTGAGAACCAATTTCAACAAAAACTCCTTCTACTTTTAAGATATTAAGTTTTTTTGTTTTTCTATTTTGATAAATTATTGAATCAACAAATTCCTTACCTTTAATTTGTTTTAAGGCGGCTGAAGTTATTACTTCGGTTTTCCTTGTTTTTTTAACTCTTTCCTGATTGGTCTCATCTGCTCCTACTTTTGGAGCATATTCTAAAATATAAATTTTTTTAGCAAATTTACTTAAAAATATGGCTGTTTCGAATCCGGCATTACCTCCACCAATCACGGCTACAATTTTATTCGAAAATAAGGGGCCATCGCATATTGAACAGTAACTTACACCCCGTCCGATAAATTTTTTTTCTCCGGGAACTTCCAAAGGTCGAGGGTCAGCTCCAGAAGTAATGATAACTGCTCTGGCTTGAAATTGATTTTTACTTTTAGTCGAAACAAAAAAATTTTTGCCAATTTTTTTCATCTTGGTTATTGAATCTCTTTCAATCTCAATTTTATGTTTCCTCAAATGCTTCTCAAATTTCTGAATTAACTCCATTCCGGAAATTTCCTCAAAGCCGGGGTAATTTTCAATAGCCACTGCTTTTCTCGCCACTTGCCCTCCAAAACTTTTGGTAATTAAAAGGGTATTTAGTTTTTGTCTAGCAGCATAAATACCAGCTGTAACCCCGGCTGGTCCCCCACCAACAATAATGAGGTCATAAGCTTTATCCATAATTTAGTGTAAAACTTCGGGAATGGCTTCAATTAGTTCAGTCGCCATCAATCCTTCTTTTTTTCTTTGAGCCACCATTTCTCCAGCTTTCCCGTTAATGAAAGCAGCAGCCTGAGCAGCTTCAAATGGATTGATGTTTCTAGCCATTAAGGCCCCACAAATTCCAGCTAAAGTATCCCCGCAACCACCAACAGTCATATAGGGAGAACCTGCTTTATTCAAAGCCACTTCTTTTCCATCAGAAATTATATCTATTTTTCCTTTGAGTAAAATAGTGGTTTGCAATCGAGATGCCTCTTCCTGAACCATTTTTATCTTTTCTTCTTCTGGTAACTGATAAATTTCTTTTTTGGTTAAGACAAAAAATTCATAGGTATGTGGAGTAATTAAAAAAGGTTTTCCGGAAACCGCTTCCGGTTTTTTTCCGACAGCATGAATAGCATCGGCGTCAATGACTACGGGCAGGGAAATCTGAGAAAGATATTCTAAAACAGCTTCCTGGGTTTCTTCTGAACGGCCCAATCCCCCGCCAATTACCACAGCGGCATTTCCCCTGGCTACTGTTTTAGCTAACTCGGTCATCGAAATTAAGGTTGCTAAATGTTTTTTTGTTAACCATTTTCCTTCCAAAGGGTAAGCGGCTAAATTGGGAGAAAAAGAAGCGATAATGTCAGCGGCTCTTTTGGGAGCAATAATTCTTACCATATCTACTCCTGATTTGAAAGCAGCCAGAGTTGATAAAGCTGGTGAACCCGAGTAAAATTCTGAACCACCAATCACTAACAATAATCCAAAATCATATTTTCTGACATCAACCGGCCTTTCTTTATAAATATTTTTTAAAATATTTTTGGTGACTTCAATCATAATTTTGAGCTTTACCTTATTCTAGCACAAAGCTTTTTGTGTTAGAATAGAGGTTGGTATATGGGCAATTCAAAAACAATCATTATTGCTTTGGGAGGATCAATAATTGTTCCTTCAGCTGGGAAAATAAATGTTAGATTTCTAAAAAATTTCAGACACCTAATTTTAAAATTTGCTAAAAGGGGCTACCGTTTCATTATTGTAACGGGAGGAGGAAAAGTTTGTCGTGCCTATCAAAAAGCAGCGGCCAAAATTATCAAGGTTTCTTATGAAGACCAGGACTGGATTGGAATTCATGCTACCAGATTAAATGCCCATCTGTTAAGGACAATTTTTAAACGAGAGGCTTTGCTAGTTGTTTTAGATAATCCTTTTAAAAAATTTAAAAAAGAATTTTTAAAAAAATCGATTATTATTGCTTCTGGGTGGAAACCGGGCTTTTCAACTGACTATGACGCTATACTTTTAGCCAAAAGATTTAAAGTAAAACAAATTATTGATGCGGGAAACATTCCTTTTGTCTACACTAAAGACCTTTTGAAATACAAAAATGCTAGGGCAATTAAAAAAATCTCCTGGAAAGATTATCGAAAATTAGTAGGTTCAAAATGGATTCCCGGACTTCCCTGCCCAATTGACCCAATTGCAGCCAAAGAAGCTCAAAAATTAAAAATCCGGGCCGTCATTATTAGAGGAACGGATCTTAAAAATTTTGAGAGATTGTTATCGAATAAAAAATTTAGAGGGACAATAATCGAACCTCTTTAGGGCGGGTTGGATGTGTTAAAGGGTGGAGGGTGGGTTGTAGTCTTTGTCTTGCCGGCGAAGAAAAGCCGGGGTCTCCCAAAGTTTTTCTTTCTCTAACAAATCTTGTTCGGCCTCCTCAGCCTCTTTTTTTATTTGAAGAGCATTCTTTCTATGTATTTCTTTCATTGCAGGGAGATGGGACTCCGACCCCCCTAAGGACGGGGCCTCGGGTTGTAGCCTAACTTTTTCATCTGCTTTCTTTTCTTCAACCTCAGGTTGAGAAATTCCTTTTTCCTTTGATTCTTTTTGAATTTTTATTTTTACTCTTTTTGATTTAGCTTTCTTTACCTTTTTAATTTTCCTAATTCTGGGCTTAGAAGGCTGAGGTTTTTTTTCTGGTAAAGGAGCTTTTTCAATTTTCTTCTTCTTTGGTCTCCTTTTTGGTTTCCTTTTTTTAGGTTTGCCAGGAAAAATCTTTGTTGAGAGGCCAGTGGCTAATAAAGTAGTTTTAATGATGCCAGAATATTTTTTGTTTTGAGAAATCCCAAAAATAATTTTTGCTTCTTTATTTACTAGCGCAGAAATGGTCTTTGAAATTTGATTAACTTCTGACAATTCCAAATCTCGCTCCCCAGCAATATTTAATAGAACTCCTTTAGCCCCCCGAATACTATAAGGATATAAAGGATTATTAAGAACTTTTTCGATTACTTCCTGGACTGAATCGCCCTTTTTCTGAACTTTAACTGTATTTAAATAGGCCAACCTCCCCTGGCCTTCAAGAGTTGCTTTTAAATCGGCGAAGTCAATATTAATCAAACCTGGCTGATAAATGGTCTCGATTAAACCCTCTAAACTCTCAGCTAAACTTTTATTTATGGCTGAAAGGGCTATTTTTAAAGGAGTTTTTTTATCAATAATTTGGAAAATTCTTTCGTTAGGAATAACTGAAAGGGCGTTTAGTCTGGGTTTTAATTTTTCTAAAGAGGATCTGGCAATCTCCATTTTCTTTTCTCCTTCAAACTTAAAAGGCAAAGTGAAAATCCCCAGAGTGAGATTTCCCAAGTTTTTGGAAACTTTAGCAAAAATAGGGGCAGCTCCTGAAGCTGTTCCTCCTCCCAAACAAGCCACAATAATAAGAAGGTCTTGGTCTTCTAAGATTTTTTTAATTTTCTCTTTTTCATTTTGAGCTGCCATTTCTCCCAACTCAACACTCATTCCAGTTCCTAATCCTTGGGTTAATTCTTTGCCAAACTGAAAACGTTGAGCCTTCCTACTAGCTGACCTTAAAGCTTGGAGGTCGGTATTAGCGACAACAAAACTGGCTTTCTTTACCTTAGAAGCAATTTCCGAAACAATATTACCTGCTCCCCCACCAATTCCAATCACCCTAATCTTAGTTTTTTTAATTGTTTTAGTTTCAGCTTTTGGTAAAGGCAGCTTAATTACCTTTTTAAGTTTTTTAGCCATTAATTTAGTTTAAGAATTTAAAACTTTCTTGTCAATTTTACTTTTCGTCAACTTTGAATCCAAGAGGGGCTTCAGGAACTCGAGCTATTTCAATCTTGCCAAATTTCTCTTCATATTTTGAAAGATTTTCTTCCAAAGCTTTAATCATTCTTTTCAAATGACCAGGGCTCATAATTACTCTGGAAGCCAAAATTCCTTCTGGAGGCGAGACTAGAAAAAAATCTAAAACAAATTCCTCTTTAGTATGCAAAACCTGCATTAAGTTGGAATAAGTTCCCTTTAACTCCTCGTCTTTTGCCTTAATTTTAATTTGTTGTGGTTGTTCGGGCATAGTTTTTATGTTAATTAAATTAATTTAGACCTTTGTTTTAGTTTAGCTGACATCCTCGGCCTTGAACCAAGGACTTTAAGATATTTTAAGGGAAATTCTGGCTGTTGTCCAGGATCCAAATAACGCCTCTCGGTCGGGGCTGTTTTAAAAACTATAACAACAGTCAACAATATCTAAAATTAGCTATGGGAAATCTCAAGCAGAAATGAAAAAATCCCCATAAGAGGATTTTTTCAACTTTCTTACCAGCGATCTCTTCGGTTTCCGCCGAACCCTCGATTTTCGCGGTTAAACCCGCCTCCTCGAGGACGAGACTCTAAAGGCTTGGCTTCGTTTACCGTAACATTTTTTCCGTCAATCTCTTTCCCATTGAACATTTCAATGGCTTTTTTGGCTTCCTCTTCGGAAGACATTTCAACAAAACCAAATCCCTTTGAACGGCCAGACATTTTATCGGTAATCACAGTTGCCGATTCAACAGTTCCAGCCTGAGAAAAAGTCTCTTTTAAAGTCGCTTCGGTGGTCTCGTAAGATAGTCCACCAACAAACAATTTTTTTGCCATAATGCGAGCGAAGTGAAAATTATCTCTAGAATTATAATTTTGTAGTAAAAAAATATCCCTAGAGGTATAATTATTCCTTACGCTATTTATTTACAAGTAAGCCGACCGCTGTTTTTATTCTCTTTCAAAGCTTACATAATTAATAAATACGTAAGGAAAGGAAAATTAACAGAAACTTACCTTATTATACTAGCTTACTGTCGATAAAAAGTCAAGGGGTTATTTTTTATTTCTTTTTTAAACTTTCTATTACGCCGTTTTTTATTTGCCCACCCTATACCCATTTTTTTTCTTATCTTTTATTTTTTATTACAGTTATGACCTTTTTAACTTAATTTGCTGGGGCTATGGGACGATGTTAGAACCTGTTAAGAATAAAAAAAAGAAGCCCACCTACTTTCGTAGATGGGACTTAACAAAGAGGATGGTCTCCTAAGTTAACGAGAGGCTAGTATCATCCAAATCTTGCGGGAGAAGCTATGTGGACGTTCACTGGCATCTGTTAGAGAAAAGGATTGATACCCGTCACCTTGCAGATGCTTAATGGTGACAGCAATAACTCTTTGCTCCCAGGTATCGTCTTCCAGGTCTTTCCTCCCAACGTTGACCTCTGGGTCACTTGAGAAGGTTATTCCCCCTCCGTCTGGGTAAAATAGTTTAGCCTCTCCATAAGGTGGTTCATTAAGATATTTCCTCTTCGTTTCGAGCCTGAAAATATCAAATTCCATTATACCCTCCTTTCTAAAGCTCGTTTCTTATTTAAGATTATACCATAAAAAGTATTGATTTGTCAATGGTAGCGGTCACGCTACCAAAAAACCGCCCTTTTGACGATAAAAATTCTAAGTCCACGATGGGGTGGTTGAATTCAAGTTCAAATATTGGGTGCTCCGGCGGTAGGACTCGAACCCCTCTCGGTCGCCCTAGCCCTATGGGCGATTTAATCTCTCATGTTTAAATTATAAAGTAGTGATTGGTCTGGCCTAATATCAATTTTCATATTTCACGGAATTTAATTGTTTTACTACTTCCCCATTTACTGTTGTAATTTCGTCATCGTTATGCCGGTAGTCGTGTCCAATACCTGGAATGACGAGAAATTTCTTTGGTTCATTTGCACTATCAAAAATTTCCTTTACATATTCCGGAAGGACTGTATCGTCTAATTCTCCAGCAATGAGAATTATTGGAACCTTGATTCTTTTTACGTCTTCTACAACGTTATATTGATCCCTGTCTTTTGCATGAGAAAAGGGAACGCGGAACTCTTTTTTTTGCTCTACATTATCAGGTAATTCTCTATAAGAAATACTAACGCCATTTTCTTTCCATTCTTCGTAGCGTTGTCCTGCCATTGTACGATCAGACGACGGCATGATTCCCAAAACAAGAGAGATTCTCGGATCTCGTGCGGCGTACAGAATTGAAAGTTGTCCGCCTCGACTATGTCCTCCAATCAGAATTTGTTTATATTCCGCCTGTTGAAACATGTACCCAAGAATATTTTTTATATCTTCAAGGTATTGCGTTGTTGTGTAGTCGAAAATATTGCCTTCACTTTCCCATGTTCCTGTCGGATCAAATCTAACTACGGCATATCCCTGTTCGCTTAACGCTTCTGCTAAGCGAACTAAATGCTTGTAATCTTTAGAGTCAAGATAGCCAGGGCAAAGAATAGCGAGCTGTTCCGTTTTTTCTTTGGAATAATGGATTGTCGCTGCGAGATTGCCTTTAGAAGATGGTATTTTCGTTTTTACTATTTCCATTTCTTAATACTATCAAAAAAATCGCTTTTTGGCGATTAATTGCGGAGATTCGTCCCCGAACAAAGTTCGGTGTCCTGGACGGGTACGGGTTTAGGACGTCCTAGACCCGTCGTAAAATAGCTTCAAAATAGGCATCTCGGTCGGCCTCGATACTGCGCTGACTGGTGCTGCGGGGCTTGGATTCGAACCAAGATACCGACGTCCAGGGCGTCGTGGCCTACCATTAGCCGACCCCGCAAAAAATTAAACTTTTAAATACTTTCTGATGGCGATGGTGCTGGAAATTATTCCTAAGCCAATTCCAGCGGCTAACTGAATTAAAATAATAATAAAGAAATTGCCAGTAAAGTATCTCCAAATATTAAGACCAAAAAATAAAATTTCAATTTTGGGACTCAAAAACCAGCAAATTAAAGTAAAAATTAAAAGGCAAATTATGGTAGCAAGAATTCCCGAAATTGCTCCCTGGACCAAAAATGGTCCCCGGATAAACCAATTGCTGGCTCCCACCAATCTCTGGACTTTAATTTCTTCTCTTTGGTTCAAAATTGCTAACCTAATGGTATTGAAAGCAACTAAAATGGCTACGATGGCTAAAACTATTGCGATTATCCATCCGGCTTTTTCCATTCCTGAAGTTAAGGCAAAAATTTTCTCAATCACTGGTTTCCTTTGATAATAATCAACCTTTTCAATTAAATTTTCAAAAGTTCCGGCTTCAAAAAAATTTGCCACGGCCTGATATTGACTGACCTGGAAAGCTTTAATATTTAAAGCAGCTAAAAAAGGGTTTCCTCCGACTTCCTCCAGGGATTCCATTAAAACTGGGTCATCTTTGTGCCTCTGGACAAAACTCTCCAGGGCTTCTTCTCTTGAAACATACTTAACGTTTTTTACTTCCGGAATTTTAGAAATCTCTTCTTCAACCTTTAAAACATCTTCTTCTGAAGCACTTTCTTTAAAATAAACTGAAATATCAGCTTTTTCTTGAACAGTTGAAATTAAAAATTGACTAACGTCTTTCAAAAGAAAAAGGGAGGTTGCCAAAGAAATAGTCATTACCATAATAAAGCAGGTGGCTACTGCCAGGCCACCGTCTCGAGAGAAACTTAACCAACCCGATTTAAATATTCTTTTAATTAAAGTAAGCATATTTAAAATACGAAGCGGCCTTTTTCTTCGTCTCTAATTACTCTACCCTCCTCCAAAGTGATTACTCTTTTCCCTAAGGAATTGATTATTTCTTTGTTATGAGTGGCTAAAATAACCGTGGTGCCTAATTCATGAATTTTTAACAAAAGACGAATAATATCTAAGGCATTGTAAGGGTCGAGATTACCGGTTGGCTCATCGGCTAAAATAATATCAGGTCGGTGAATTAAGGCCCTAGCAATTGCTGCTCTTTGGCGTTCACCAGCCGAAAGCTCGGCCGGGAAATTTTGGGCCCTTCCTTCCAATCCAACAATTTCTAAAACCTGGGTGACATCTCTGGCAATTTCTTCCTCGGTTGCTCCAATCACCTCCATTACATAGGCAATATTCTCATAAGTAGTTTTTGAAGGAAGTAATTTATAGTCTTGAAAAACAGCGCCAATTTTTCGTCTAAGTTGGGGCAGTTTTTCTGGCTCTATTTTAGAAAGACCTTGGTCGTCAAAAAAAATTTGACCCTTAGTTGGTTTCTCTTCAGCCAAAAGGAGCCTAAGCAAGGTAGTTTTGCCAGCCCCTGATTTTCCCGCAATTGAAACAAACTCTTTTGGTTTAATCTCAAAAGAAACATTTTCTAAGGCAAGAATATTTGGACGAAAAATTTTAGTAACTGCCTGAAAAGATATCATGAATTTTAATGGTTCGGCTATGCTCACCATTAATCCTGAGCTAAGTCAAAGGATTAATTTCGGCTTCAATAAATTTATCTAAATCTCCATCTAAAACAGCTTCGACATTGGAGGTTTCAACTCCGGTTCTCAAATCCTTTACTAAACAATAAGGATGTAAAACATAAGACCTAATCTGATTTCCCCAGCTGGCCGAAATTTGTTCCCCTTTAATTTTTTTAAACTCTTTCTTAGTTTCTTGGCTCTTCAATTGATAAATCTTAGCCAGCAAAACCTTCATTGCCTTTTCTCTGTTTAATCCCTGCAATCTTTCTGATTGACAGGCAACTTTTATTCCGGTGGGCAGATGGGTAATTCTGACCGCAGTTTCCCTTCGATTAACATACTGACCGCCAGGCCCTGAGGCCCGAAAGGTCTCCAATTTTAAATCCTCTGGTTTAATTTTAATTTCAGCTTCCTCCTCCTTTGAAATTACCGGCATTACTTCCACCAAGGCAAAAGAAGTATGTCTAAGAGCCTTGGATGAAAAAGGAGAAATTCTGACTAATCGATGAACTCCAGTTTCTTTTTTTAAAAAACCGTAAGCATAATTTCCCTTAATTTCTAAGGAGACTTGCTTGGTTCCAATCCTTCCTTCCGGCCCACCTCCTTCACCAAAAGATTGATGCAATACAACCGTCTGATATCCTTTTCTTTGACAATATCTTTCATGCATCCTGAGCAACATTGTTGCCCAATCCTGAGCATCCTGGCCACCAGCTCCGGCCGATATTGATAAAATGGCATTATTTTTGTCGTATTTTCCTGAAAGAAAGACCCGCAATTCCTCACCTCTCAGTTCTTTTTCAAATACTTCAATCTCCTTTTCAGTGCTTAATCCAGGTAATTGGGCTTTTAATTTCTCGAATTCGCCTATTTTTTCTCGCAATTCACCTAATTCCTGAGTAATTTTTATTGCCCTTTCTTTGTTTTGCCAAAAATCAGATTTTTGAGTCTCTTTTTCTAACTCTTTAATTTTTTCTTTTTTCTTTGCTAAGTCAAAGACAGTCCTCGAGCTTAAGGAGTCTTTTTTCTAAACCTTCGATTTTTTCAGAAGTATCTTTCATACTTTTTTGAGCATAGCATAGAATTCCTCAAAATAAAACCCCACCCCAAAATTTGGTGCGGGGAGAAAAGAGCCGGAGGCGAGATTCGAACTCACGACTTGCCCCGTCCTTTAAGTAAGCCGATGGGCAGAATTGAACTGCCGTCGGTGGTTTACGAAACCACTGCTTTGCCACTAAGCTACATCGGCGTATTCATAGTCAACAAACGTCCTTTTTGAGCTCTTTTACTTGGGACTCGGTTTTCCCGCCCATTTCCCTTATTAAGGGCGGCGAAAGTAAAAGTTAATGAATCACAGTTTGGGCAAATCAAACGTAGGTTTTCTTCAGTATTATTCTGCCAATTACCGTCAATGTGGTCTGCTACTAGCGGAACCATTCCTGTTTTTTGATTAATTTCTGACCAACCACACAAACAGCACTTATTTTCAAATTTCCTGCGCAAATATTTTTTAATGTATGACGAGACTAAACCTAAACTATTCAATCCTTTAATTTTACCGTTCTTCCATTTTTTAATATAAGATTGGTACTGAAATTCCTGCTGACATTTATTACTGCAATACTTATAACCTGGCCGTGGCGTCTCTTTACCACAAACCGGACACTTTTTTCTGGGCTTTTTAGGCATTGGCATAATTATATTATACCCAATCCATCAACCAGTTACAAGGTCTATATATGGTTGCTACTTGAAGCGGCAGATGGGATTTGAACCCACGACCTTCTCCTTGGGAAGGAGACATTCTACCACTGAACTACTGCCGCATTTAAAATCCAATTTTTTCTAAAATTCTCTGCCAAAGACCTTTTTGTCCTCCCGTCTTCCCTTCCTCTCCTTCTTCCCCTGGTAAAATTACAACTTGTTCTTCGCCTGGTTTTTTATACCCCTGCTCTCTAATTCTTTCTTCCCAATAGCTTTCGCTTTCGGTTTGGGTAATTCCCGCTCGCAATTCCTGATTTTTTTTCTCCAAAATTTGAATTTCTTTTTTCAAATCCCCAATTTTAGCGGTCAGGTCGGTTCTTCGTTGGCTTATTTTTAAATTAGAAAAGGTTAGGAAACCAATTACCAATACCAGTAAGGAACCAATTAAGATTGAAAAAAATATAGTCTGGTGAGAGCTCTTTTTAAATCGCCTAGATTTTGATATCATATATTAATGCCAAAGTTGAAACCGAAAACTATCTTTAGAATAATCTGGATTATTTTAATCTCTATGGTAATTCTAGGTATGTTTGCCTTTTTATTAGCTCCTTTAGCCAAATAGTAGCAGATTTTTTACCTAATTTCAACTTTTAAACATTTCTAAAAATACCTTGGGAGAAAGACGGATTCTTCCTTTTTCTTTTAATTTTTTCTTGCCTCTTTTTTGTTTTTCCAATAATTTTCTTTTTCTAGTGTAATCACCGCCATAGAGGGATTGAAGAACATCCTTTTTTTTGGCTTTAATTGTTTCCCTGGCAATGATTTTCCCCTCTAAAGCTGCTTGGAGGGGAACTGAGAAAAGCTGATGGGGTAAAATTTCTTTTAATTTTGAAATTATCTTTTTCCCTTCTTTGAAAACTCTGGCTCTGGGAACAATTTTTGAAAAAGCTTCTTCTTTCTCCCCAGCAATTAGAATTTCCAGTTTAACCAAATCCCCGGGGCGATATCCCAAAGTTTCATAATTCATTGACGCAAAGCCCTGGCTTTGACCTTTAAGTTTATCATAAAATCCAATAATAATTTCTCTTAAAGGAACTTCCTCAATTAATAAAATTCTATCTTGAGAAATAGACTTATTTTCAATGTGTTTTCCTCCTTTATTTTTTAAAATTTCAAAGACCGAACCAAGAAAAGCTGTAGGAGTTATTATTTCTAATTTCACCCAAGGTTCTAAAATTTCTTTAATTTCTGAAGTTGGCAGCCAATCTGAGGGAGAATAAATAAAAATCTCCTGGTTTTTTTGATTAATAATTTTAAAAACTACTGAGGGGATAGAAACTACTAAATTTAAACCAAATTCTCGACGAAGTCTTTCCGAAACAATCTCCGCATGCAAAGAGCCCAAAAATCCGCACTGATATCCCCGACCCAATCCGGTTTTTGCCTGTGGCTCAAAAGTTAAAGAAGCATCATTTAATTTTAATTTAGCTAAAGCCTCTTTTAATAATTCATAATCATCAGGGTTCTCAGGATAGATATTGGCAAAAACCATTGGTTTTGGCTCCTGGTAACCCGGCAATGGCTTCACATTTGGAATTTTTGCAATAGTGTCCCCTACCCTTACTCTCCCTGGTTCCTTAATTCCAGTGGCGAGGTAACCAATTTCTCCAGTTTTTAATACTTTTTGAGCGGAAAATTCTGGAGTAAAATAGCCTATTTCTTTTGCTTCAGCTTCGGTTTTAGTAGCCATTAAATGAATTTTCTCGCCAGTCTGAAGCTCGCCATCAATTATTCTCAAGTAAGCTATTACTCCCAGATAAGGGTCATATTTAGAGTCAAAAATTAAAGCCCTTAAGGAATTTTGGGGATCGCCTTTTGGGGAAGGGATTTTTTCAATTATAGATTTTAAAAGCTGCTCTACATTTATGCCATATTTAGCTGAAATTTGGATTATTTCATTTTTATCTATTCCCAAAAGATTAGCCAATTCTAAAGTTACCTCTTCAACTTTAGCATTAGCTAAATCAATTTTATTCACCGCCGGGATAATTACTAAGTTTTGTTTTCTGGCTAATTCTAAATTGGATATAGTTTGAGCTTGGATTCCTTTGGCTCCATCAACTAATAAAATTGCACCTTCTACCGCTGCCAGAGAACGAGAAACTTCGTAAGAAAAATCTACATGGCCCGGTGTATCAATTAGATTTAGAATATATTTCCCAAATTTCATTCTAACCGGTTGCATCTTGATGGTTATCCCCCTTTCCCTTTCTAAATCCATCGAATCTAAAAATTGGGGTCTCATTTTTTCTTTGGGTATGGTGTCTGTCAATTCTAAAAATCTATCAGCCAAAGTAGATTTCCCATGGTCAATGTGACTAATTATACAAAAATTTCTTATATTAATGGCGACCATATATCTTTCGCCAAAATAGGAGGAATAAAACAAAAAATTGGAAGATGGCAGAAAGCGAGAGGGCTAAGGGTAAACCAATTATTTCAATATTTTTTAAAGCCGACAGATTTAAAAGATTTACTAAAAATTGCTGGAAGGAACTGGGAAAGGACAAAAGCATAATAAAAGAGAAACAAAGAATAATATTGATTATCATTCCGATTACGCTAACTACCGCCGGAGTTTTAGTGTCTTGAAGAGCATAAAAGGCTTTGGCGACCAAAAGAATTAATCCTTGGGCAAAAATTCCTAAACAAAACATCCCTAAACAAGCGGCAGTTAGCTGAGCGTCAGCTAAACCAAATTTTCCTACCCGGAGAATAACTTTAACCAATAAATTTCTAAAAAGAAATAAGATAAGGCTCAGGGGCAAAATAAAAAAAAGAATTTTATAAAAAGTAGAAAAAAATATTTTAATAAATTTTTCTTTATTTTTTTTAGAAAAAGCTAAACTTAGAGCTGGAAAGGCAGCGGTCGAGAAGGAAATGCCGACCAAAGTTAAAAGGGGCCGACTGAGACTTTCGGCCAGATTGAAAGCACCTATACTTCCCGTAGCTAAAGTGGAAGCAATGGCAATAACCACGATTAAATTAATTTGAGTAGCAGCTAATCCAATTGATCTGGGAATAGTTAGTTTTAGAGTCTTTAGAAAACCAGGTTCGGAAAAATTTAAAATCTTTTTAGGTTTAAATCCAACCTTAATTAAAATCGGAAGCTGAATTAAAAGATGTAAAAATCCCCCCAAGACTACTCCCCAGGCTAATCCTTGAAGCCCAACTCGAGGAACAAAAAAGAGGATTCCGGAAATAATTCCTAAATTATACATTATTGGAGCTAAAGAAGTTATTAAAAATCTTTGGAATACCCTTAAAATTCCCGAAATTATATTGCTAATTCCCAGAAAAATCGGACTCAGAAACATAATTCGAGTCAGCAAAATAGTCAATTCTTTACTCTCTGAAGAAAAACCGGGGGCTATCAGAGAAACAAGATTAGGAGCAAAAATAAATAAAATTCCACAAATCAAAATTAAAAAAATTAAAAATAAATTTAAAAGATTAGAAAAATATTTAAAAGCTTCATCCCGGCTTTTGACCAAATATTCACTAAAAATTGGAATAATTGCTGCTCCAATTGCTCCCATTATCAAAACCATGGAAATGAAATCCGGAATCCTAAAAGCAGCATAATAAATATCGAGATCCGCACCTAATCCAAAATTTCTAGCTAAAAGCCGGTCACGGATCAACCCTAACAGAATACTGATAAAAAAAGCTCCCGCTAAGACAAAAGCGGCTGAAGTGATATTTTTTGTTTGGATATTTAAAATATTTTTAAAGAAATTAACCTTCATTGATTTTCCGGATAATTATGATTGGAGTCAGCTCTTTGGATTGACCAGCCGGGTTATCCTTTAATATTTTTAATATCAATCTTTCTTTCCTGGGTGGCGGGTGGGTGTCGTCTAAATCTTTACTTTTACCCAAAATATTTCCTCCCAAATCATTTACATCGGCAACCACAAAAGAAAGGCCGTATTTATCTCTTAGTTGCCGGCAAAGGTTATCACAATTTTGGGGACCCAAAATCCCAATTTGGGCATACTGGGGAAAGGCCTCTCCATAAAAACCATCTATTTGAGAAATTTGATGACCAGACATTCGATAAAAAATTCCATAAATTCTAAAAATTTTTAAAATACTACCCAAAAAGCCGGCCAATAAAATCCTTGGCAAACCAGCTAAATTAATGGCCAGCTGCATTTTAAAAGGGTTACCCACTGAAAATCCATAGGGAGTTTTTTTAGCAAATTTGGAAAGAAACTTAGCCCAAAATCCAACTTTAACATCCTTTTTGTAAATTATTCTTCTTTGTAAAATAGAAACAATTTTTTGGCCCAAGACCACGATATCAGACTCTTTAGCAAAAGGTAAAACGTATTTTTCAATTATATCTTCCAACCTATCAGCAACCTCAACGAAATGAGTTTTTATCGGATACCTGGCCCATCTTATTCCTTCTACTTCAACAATTAATTTTTTCCCAGGGTTTGGGGATATTTCCATGCTTTTCTTTTTTTATTTTAATATTTTCTCCCCTTCTTTACAAATCTTAAATTTTTTGTTAATTTTGTTCCAGGAATGAAAAAAATACATCACATCATCGAAGCTCAACAGTTTGATCGACCCTGGTTAGAAGAAGAACTTTTCCCTTTAGCTAAAGAAATGGAAAAGGTTGTCAAAGAAGGAGGTTCTAATATTCTTTCCGGAAAGAGAATGATTACTCTTTTTTACGAGCCTAGTACTCGAACCCGTGTCTCTTTCGAGATGGCAATGGATATGATGGGTGGAAAGGTAGTTTTCTCAACCGAGAATGCCAGACAGTTTTCTTCGGCAGCTAAAGGAGAAACACTTGAGGATACAATTAAGGTTCTCAATAGCTATCACCCCGATGTCATTATTTTAAGATATGACGAAGAAGATGGAACAAAAAGAGCAGCTGAAGTTTCCTCAGTACCAATTATTAATGCTGGAGATGGTTCTGGACAGCACCCAACCCAAGCTTTATTAGACCTTTTTACTATCCAAAAGGAGTTAGGTAGAATTGATGGCATCTCCATTGCTATGGTCGGAGACTTGGCCAGAGGGAGAACAGTAAGGTCTCTTTCTTATCTTTTGGCTAAATTTCCTAATGTTAAAATTTACTATGTGTCTCCGGAGGTAGCCCAAATGAGAGATGATATAAAGGATTATCTAAAGAGACACCGGGTCTGGTTTGAGGAAGGAAACGATCTGAGAGAAGTTGCTCCTCAAGTAGATATAATTTATCAAACTAGGACCCAAAAAGAACGGGGCACTCTTTTAGACGAGACCCGCTCGTCGCCCGATGAGAAAATAGGAAGTTTCTGCCTTGTCAATCAGGAAGTGCTTGACTTAATGAAGAAAGAGGCAATTGTGATGCATCCTTTGCCACGAGTTAACGAAATCGCTCTGGAGGTTGATAAAGATCCTCGGGCAGCTTATTTTAGACAGGCAGAGAATGGGCTTTATATCCGGATGGCTTTATTAAAAATGATCCTTAGCTAACCAGCAAAAACCTTGACAAAAAATTTAAAGTTGCTAAGATGTATTTGTCCTAGTAAGTCGGGTGATTGCCGAGCACATAATACGTTATGTGCTTGGAGGAAAGTCCGAACACTCTCGAGCACATAATTTATGTGCTCGATAAAAAGATAGCGGGTAACGCCCGTCGGCCGTGAGGCCAGAGGTGCGAACAGAGACGCTTCATGCCGAAAGGCAAGAAGCACCCTTAGGGGTGAGTCCTGATGGATAACATCAGGGGTGAAACGGCTAAATCCTTATCGAGTGCAAGAACAAACACTTAGGCAATCTCCGGATTTGCCCAAGTGAAAAGTAGTTCGCTTGACCCCAAGAGTAATCGAGGGGCTAGACAGATAATCACACAAATACAGAATTCGGCTTATAGACTTACTAGGATACCGAGCACATAAAGTTTTATGTGCTCGGTTTTATTTTTAGAACAATTTTTGGCTTCTCTCTTGATTATCCAAGGATTCATTAACTAACCTATCAGCTTCTTTATTTTTTTCTCGAGAGATAAAATTAAATTTAACTTTTTTAAAATCAAGCTTTAAATTCCAGACGGCAATGAACAAAGGTTGAATTTTCGGTTCTAAAATTTTGTATTCACCTCGTAATTGTTTTATTAAAAGTTCAGAATCTGACTTTAATTCAATTTCAGAATTTTTAGCTAATTTTTTCCCAAATAGGCTTTTAAATTTTTTAAAGGCGAAAATCACTGCCTGGTATTCAGCTTCATTATTGGTAAAATTCTCTCCCAAATATTGAGAATACTTTTTAAAAATCTCGCCTTTTTCATTACAAAAAACTACTCCGATAGCTGAAGGTCCGGGATTACCCCGGGAGCCTCCGTCAGTATAAATAATTATCTTCCGCATTATTTTAATTGTTTAATTAAACACTCTTTAAATTTTTCTAAATTTTCATTTTTAATTCTAAATCCCGAAGCTAAAGGGTGCCCACCATAAGTTAAAGGGTATTTTTTGCATTTTTTCATCAAGGAAACACTATTTACTCCGGAAGGAGTTCTAACTGTCCCTATGGATTCTTCTTCTAGTTTTTTAAATATAAAAGTAGGTTTTTGATATCTTTGACAAATGATTGAAGCTGCTGAGCTAATCAAAGTGAATTCCCAGTTAGGGCTTCCCATAAAAATAATCGGTTCGGCTTCCCTCGAAATTTTTTCCTCAATTCTTTCCGTTATCTCCTTTATTTTTTCTTTTCTTAATTTGCTTTTTTCTAAAAGTTTTTCAACCAGTACTTTAGATTCTTCTAAAGAAGATGAAGTCAATAATCGAAAACTGGCCGGCAAATTATTTTCTACATCCCTCACATTTAAAATAGAAATAATTTTAGAAATTCTTCGATTGAAGTCCTCAAAACCTTCAAAATCTTCCATTTCAAAAAAAGCTTTGATTCCTGGCCTAAAAGTGCTTTCTAAAGATTCAAGGCCTTCTTCAATAAAAATTTTATTTTCTTCCTCCCGAGGCATCATATCGGCAATAGTGGCTAAGGCTACCAGCTCCAAAAAATTTTTTCTCATTAAATCGGTCATTATATTTTTCAAAAGGAGTTCAGAAAGTTTAAAGACAATTCCAACGGTAGCCAGGCCTTTAAAGGGATATTTATCTCCCTTTTGTTTTGGGTCAACAATAATGCTGGCTTCAGGCAGTTTATCTAAAATTTGGTGATGGTCAATAATTATTACTTCAAAGCCCAATTTTTTTGCCATTACTACTTCTTTGAAATTTCCTATTCCACAATCTAAAGCAATAAGCAAAGCTTTTCCCCCCAATTTTTTCAGATAATTTAAACCTTTTTCTGTTATCCCATAACCTTCCAATTCTCTATCAGGAAAATAAATGGTAGTTATTTTGCCACCTAAATTTTTAATGGTATCTGTTAAAATAATCACTGCTGCTGTCCCATCCAAATCAGCATCTCCATAAAGAATAATCTTTTCTTTGCCCTTCGCTGCTTTTAGAATTCTTTGAGCTACTTTTTTTAAATTCTTAATTTCTGTTGCCATTTTTTAAGGCTTCAATTCCTGGTAATTTTTCCCCAGCTAAAAAAACAAGCATTGCGTTTCCACCAGTGGAAACATGATTAAATTTCTCGGTTAAACCAATTTTATTTATAAATTCCACTGTCTCCCCTCCTCCCACTACTGAAAAGGCACCACTTTCAATAATCGCCCTGGCAATTTCCTCTGAGCCCTTTTGAAACTCAACTTCTTCAATCTTTCCTAAGGGACCTGACCAAAAAATTGTTTTAGCCTGAGATATTTTTTCTTTAAAAAGACCTATAGTTTGGGGACCAATGTCTTTACCGTCTATATTATCGATAGGTTCAATGATTTTTGAAGGATACTTTAAATGTATATTTTTCATTTCTATTCCTTTTTTAATTAAGCCGCCAATCAATATCCAATTAGCAATCTCTGAAATTTTATTAATTGCTTTAAAATCACCTTCCCTTCCTCCAAAAATAGCACCTAAAGGAGTGATTGGATTTTCAATGATTTTACTCAAAACTTTAATTTCTTTTTCCAATAAAAATCCTGCTCCCGAGGGCAGATATTTTGGTATTCCAACAATAGAGGCGTGATTCCTATGGCAGACAGAAAAGGCATCATTAATATAAATGTCACCTAATTTAGCCAGTTCTTTGGCAAAACCTTCATTGTTTTCCGCTTCTTCTTTATGAAATCTTAGATTTTCCAAAAGTAAAATTTCGCCTGACTGCATTTCTCTCGACCATTTTTCAATTTCTTCCCCAGCACAGTCTGGCGCCTTAGAGACCTGAACACCTAGATATTCCATTAACCTGTTTTGAATTGGAGTTAGTCTTAAACTTTCTACCACTTTTCCTCCCGGTCTCCCCAGATGACTCATTAAAAGGAGCCTAGCTCCTTTTTCAATTAAATACTCAATGGTCGGGAGAGTTTGTCTAATTCTAAAATCATCTAAAATATTCCCCTTTTGGGCAAGGGGAACATTGAAATCGCATCTAACCAAAACTCTTTTGCTCTCAAAAATAAAGTCTTTTAAGGTTTTCAGCATCTCGCTTACTTTTTATTTTTTTTAAGGGATTCCTCTAAAACCTTTTTTAATTCTTCAACATTTACCTCTGCCCGACTTCTTCTTGGCTTTTCCTTTAATTCCTTCACCTTTTTTGATGGCGAGAAAGAAACGGGTTCTGATTTTGCAGCCTCCTGTAAGGAAATAGTTGGAGCTGTTTCTTTAACTTCTGTTTTTTCGAGGGACCTGCCTTCGGCGGGACTCCGACCCTCCCTCCTCCCTCCCAAACTTTCGTTTGGGCCCCTCGGGCGGTGGGAGGGTTGTAGTCTTTCAATTTTCTTTAAACAAGATTTACAATAAACTGGACGAGTACCATCGGGAGGAAAAATTACTTTAGTCCATTTCCCACATGAAGCACATTGAGCATCATATAAAACTGGGGGGGCAGGCGTGCCTTCTTCTGGCAATTTTAAAACCCCGGTCCAGCGGCTGATTTTTTCTTCAATAATTTTCCTAGGGGTGCTATATCTTTCCCGAGAGATCTTAATAATTTTTTCTTTATTTGATTGTTCAAGTTTTGAAAAAGGAGGAAGAGTTTCAGCTGAAAATGGTCGACCAGCCACACCATCAATCATTAATTTTAGATAGATATTGTATTTGGCCAAATTAACTAAGTCCTCAGCATTAAACTCTGGAATAAATTCTCTTTCTAAAAATTCAGCATCTTCTGCTCCCACCCGAAAAGAAGTTATAGTGCCGACATTGCCAAAAATAGCATCTCTAACCTCCGAACTTCTCCCAGTGGGAGTCATTTCTTCCAACTGGGTAATGTATTGATTAGCCAAAGTTAAAGATAATCGATACTTTCTGGCTTCAGAAAGTATATTAACAAAAGATTTAGTGGCAAAATTTTGGAATTCGTCAACATATAAATAAAAATCTTTTCTCTCTTCTTCGGGAATATCTACCCTGGACATGGCTGCCAATTGTAACTTAGTAATTAAAAGAGCTCCTAAAAGCCGGGAATTGTCCTCTCCTATTCTTCCTTTAGATATATTAGCAATTAAAATTTTCCCTCCATCCATAACTTCTCTCATATTAATTGAGGTTTTAACTTGACCGATGATATTCCTAATCAAAGGGGCAGAAATAAACTGGCCAACTTTGTTTTGGATGGCAGCGGTTGCTTCTACTTCGTATCTCTGAGTATATCTGGCAAATTCTTGAACCCAAAAAGATTTAACTACTGGGTCAGTTACCTTATCTATTACTTTTTTTCGATATTCAGAGTCAGCTAACATTCGGTTAACACCTAATAAGGTTGAATCTGGATATTCCAGCAGGGCCAAGATGCAATTATTTAAAATATATTCCATTCTGGCTGACCAGACATCTGGCCAGATTTTCTTGAAAACTCCCATTAAACCCGAAGCCACTAAATGCCGATGGGCTATATCAACCTTCTCCATAACGTTAAAGGCAAGAGGAAAATCTAAATCAGCTGGATTAAAATAAACTACCTCATTAATTCTGCTTTGAGGAACAAAATCTAATAATTTTTCGGCTGCCTCCCCATGGGGGTCAATAAAACCTAATCCCTTGCCTTGCTGGATGTCTTGGATAGCCATATTTTCCATTGTCACTGTTTTTCCCATCCCGGTTTTTCCAACTAGATAAACATGCCGACGCCGATCGTCAATTTTTATTCCAAATTTTCTTCTCTGATTTCTAAAAGTAGTCTCGCCAAAAAAAGTAATTTGATTATTTACCTCGTTAGACATATTTTTTTAATTATTCAACAGGAATTTCGGGAGGTGCCTCACCTCTTTTGGCTTCCACCCGAAGAACACCGGGAGCGGGAGCCACTCTTCTCGAAGGAAAATGAAAAAGAGAAGCCAGTTCCTCAGTGTTTAAAATAAAAGTTCCGGTTTTATAATCACCTTCCCGAGGAAAGAAAGGGGGATATCTGTCTAGATAAAGTTTAAATATTTTTCTTTTTCTGAGATAAAGTCTTCGAAGATCAAGAAGGGAAAGGGGAGGACGACTGTAAACCTTAGTAATGGTTTTTCCTAAAGGGAAAAGGGAATTCATATGTTCAGTAACGTAATTTCCGAAGAAAGCCAGACCCAATCTTAAATTAGGTTTAAACCAAACCTCTCTTTTCCCCAAAAAGATAAATCTTATTGAACACTTAAAAGGAGGTTTGGAAATCTTTTTCTCCACTCCGGCAACTATTTCCCTTTCCCCTGGAGTTAATCTCAATTCGGGAGCAATTAATTCCAATTTTTCTGAAGGTTTTTCTGCTTCTGGGACTTTTCCAGTAATTAAAATTTCTGCAGCCTCCTGAACCATTGGTTTTGGTTCTGGTCCCTTCGGTCTTTTGGCCAGCCGATCCCTAATGACCTCCCCTTCTTTTAAAAAGGGTTCGGCATATTCTTCGGCGATTGGGTTAACCTGAATCTGAATCCAAAGTTGTTCTCCTGGTTTTATTTTAGCAAAACTTTCTAAAAGAGAAGCAATCGGATCCACTCTTTTTTCTTCTTCTTTCTCAGTTTCTGTTTCAAACTCTGGATAAGTTTTAATTGGATAGGGATTGGGTTTTATCAATTTATAATCTGAAGCCCACATTTCCCAGTCTTTGTTTGGAATACTCTGGGGAACATTTCTGGTATAATCTTCGGTTAAAGAAATTTCGGCTTCAGGATATTGAGAATAAATATTTGATTCAACGATATCTCTTCTATAATCAGGGCATCTAATAAAAAAATGGACCTCTCCCCCAATTGAAATGAGCTCGAATTGAAAACCAAGAATTATTTTTCCATCCCACCATTTTTCCCAAAAATTAGGAGGATCGTAAAAACCTTGCCACATCCCAGCTAAAACTGGCTCCATAGCTCTAATTGGCTTTAATGATTCTTTGGGAAGTTTAATCTCCAGTAAAATCATTCTTTGCTTTTCTAAAAAAAGTTCTACTCTCCACCAAAGCCACAAATAAAGAAAGGGTTTCCATAAAATAAAAGGCAAAGCGAGCCACCACCAGGCTCGAATTGTTTGCCAAATATAACTAAAAATTAAAGATATTTCAGGGAACATTTTAAGCTTCTCTAATTGTATAACCTCTGGAGGTCTTTAAAAAATATTTTTTATTACTCAAGTTTAATAAAACAGTGTTTTCTTTAACTAATCTTTGTTCTAGCACTTTCTTTAAAATTTCTTCTTTAGTTAAAGGTTTTCCAGCTTTTTTCAAAATTTTAAAAATAATATCTTTTACCTGACCAGATTCATATCCCCACTCTCTCAAGGCATAAATACCTCGACCAACTAAAACAAATCTCTCGTCCCTAATTAGTTCATTATGAACAGTTTGGGGCAAGGCGGCATCAATCAGCTCAGCTACTTGGCTAAAATGAAGAGGTCTCTTAGTTTTTTTGAATACTAGATAGGCTTTATCTTTTACTCCTCGGGGATTTATTTCTGGCCAGTCTTTTAAACCAAAGAGGCCTTGGGGTCCCTTTTGGATTCTCTTAGAAATTTCTAAATAAGAAATTAAGGCAGTTTGGGGTGGAGAGTAAGAAAGTTGAAAGTCTTTTAAATTTAGGGGTCGATTATTTTTTTTAAGCTGAGTATAAAAAGAATCAATAACTTTTTTAGCTAAAACTAAGGAATTCTGATTAATGGTCCATAAAGGATAAAGCTCATCGGACTCTCCGACTTTTTCAAAATTTGGTCCTAAGGTTAGTAAAAAGTAAATCTGGGGCTGAAATCTTCTCCTGCCCAAGTCCTGAAGTAAAATATCTTCTTTTTTTAAATCTCCGAAGTTTTTAAGTTGATCAGCAAAATATTGGAAAGTTTTTTGAAATTGGCCGATTTTTGGTTCTATTCTTAAAAATCCGTCTTCTTCAATTTGACGGACTCTCTCTCTGGTAATACCATAATCTTTTCCAATTGCTTCTAAAGTTTCCTTTTGACCGGTTTTAAAACCAAAACGGCGGGAAATAACCTCTTTA